>Ga0265296_1002523_pt1 | contig 18298 bp, 12 predicted proteins | sample MunlanPumphouse1_FD_189073 | JGI IMG/M metagenome (GOLD analysis project Ga0265296, IMG submission 189073) | Groundwater microbial communities from a municipal landfill in Southern Ontario, Canada - Pumphouse #1 | ecosystem: Environmental > Aquatic > Deep subsurface > Groundwater | place...
CGGGGCGCAGGTCGCCCCGGCTGACGCGGGCTCGCCGCCCGACGTCCGGACCACCCGTCTGCCCTCCGGGGTGACGGTGGTCTCCGAGACCGTCGGGTCGGCGTTGTCCGTGGCCGCCGGCGTCTGGGTCGGCACGGGGTCCCGCCACGAGCGGGACGCCGAGGCCGGCCGTGCTCACCTGCTGGAGCACATGCTGTTCCGCGGGACCGAGCACTACGCGTCGACCGAGATCGACCAGCGGTTCGACGCGCTCGGTGGCGACCTCAACGCCGCCACCAGCCACAACGAGACCGCCGTCGTCGCCCGCGTCCTGGCCGACGACCTGCCGGACGCGTTCCCGATGCTCGGCGAGATGGTCGGCGTCCCGCAGCTGCGGGACGAGGATCTCGAGGTCGAGCGCCGGATCGTGCTCGAGGAGATCGCGATGATCGACGACGCCCCGGAGGAGCTCGTCTTCGAGCTGCTGCCGCAGGCCGTCTTCGGTGGCCACGCGCTCGGGCGGCCCGTGATCGGCACCCCCGAGGTCGTCGCCGGGACCTCCGGCGACACGCTGCGCGCGTTCCACGCCAGTCACTACCGGCCGGACCGGATCGTCGTTGCGGCCGCGGGAGCGGTCGACCACGATCGGCTCTGCGCCCTGGCCGAGACCGCCGTTCCGCACGGCCTGATCGACACGGTCGCCGCCGACGACCACGATCCGGGCGTCGCTCCGGACTGTGCGCCCGGCGTGATCTTCCGCGAGCGCGAGACCGAGCAGGTCCAGGTCGCGATCGCCGGTCGCGGCCTGCCGATGGACGACCCACGGCGGTTCACGCTGCGGGTGCTCGACACGATCCTCGGCGGGACCCCGTCGTCGCGGCTGTTCCAGGCCGTCCGCGAGGACCGCGGCCTGGCGTACTCGGTCACGACGTTCGACGATCAGCACCACGGCGGCGGCCTGGCTGGGCTCTACCTCGGCACCCGTCCCGAGAACCTGACCGAGGCGCTGCAGGTGGTCGCCGAGGAGCTCGACCGGATCATGCGCGACCCGGTCGGCGACGACGAGCTGGACCGGGCCAAGCAGAACGCCCGGGCCCGGCTGCTGCTCGGCATGGAGTCGACGCACGCGCGGATGCACGTGCTCGGTCGCGCGGTGCTGCACGGTCTGCCGTTGCGCCGGCCCGAGCAGGTCGCCGCCCTGATCGACGGCGTGACCGCCGAGGACGTGCGGGCCCTGGCCGCCGACCTCTACGCGCCGACCGGTCTGTCGGCCGCGGGCGTCGGGCCGAGCGAAGACGCGTTCCGCGCGGCCGTCGCGCCGCTGATCCGGGTCTGAGCGGCGTTCGGCGCGGGCTGCGAGGATTTCGCTCATGAGCAGCGAGATTCGCGTGGCCGTCGCCGGAGCCGCCGGCCGGATGGGAGCAACCGTCTGCGAGGCGGTCGAGGCCGCTGACGGCATGGTCCTGACCGGCAAGGCCGACCCGGCGCTCGGCACGACGCTGGCCGACGTCCTCCCCGACGCGGACGTCGTTGTCGACTTCACCCGCCCCGACACCGCGCTGGGCAACGCCCTGCAGTGCCTCGAGGCCGGCGTGCACGTGGTGATCGGGACGTCGGGCTTCGACATCACCGGCCTGGAGGGCAAGACCGGCGCCAACGCGTTCTTCGGCCCGAACTTCGCGATCGGGGCGGTGCTGATGATGCGCTTCGCCACCGAAGCCGCCCGGCACCTGCCGAAGGCCGAGATCATCGAGCTGCACCACGACAAGAAGCTCGACGCGCCGTCCGGCACCGCGGCCCACACCGCCGCGATCATGGCCGAGGCGACGGGCGTGACGCCGCCGATCCACTCGGTCCGCCTGCCCGGGCTGGTCGCCCACCAGGAGGTGCTGTTCGGCGGGACGGGGGAGACCCTGACGATCCGCCACGACTCCCTGGACCGCTCGTCGTTCATGCCCGGCGTCGTACTGGCGATCCGCAAGGTCGCGGACCTTCCGCAGTCGCCGACGGTCGGCCTCGACAAGCTGCTGTTCGAAGGCTGAGCGGTACTCCGTGCTGTTTCGCGACGCCACACCGGACGACGCCGCCGGGATCGCGCTCGTCCGGGTCGCCGCCTGGCAGCACGCCTACGAGGACATCGTCGACCCGCGACTCGTCGCGGCACTCGACGTCGAGGACGAGCGGGAGCGGTGGGAACAACGGCTCGCCGTGGCGGCCGACGCGGTGAATCGGCAGCACGTCACCGTCGTCGAGCACGACGGGCGCGCGCTCGGATTCACCGCGGTGCTGGCCCGCAGCCGCGAGGCCGACGTCCCCGACGGGACCGGCGAACTGGCCGCGATCTACGTCCATCCGGTCGCGCAGGGTGCGGGCCTGGGACCGCGGATGCTCGACGCCGCCGCCGCAAGGCTCGGCGAGTTGGACGCGACGCGCGCCACCTTGCGGGTGCTGACCGCCAATACGGTCGCTCGGACGTTCTTCGGATCGCGGGGGTGGCGTCTCGACGGCGACGCGCCGGACGACGCCCCCGACGGCGACGTCCCCGGCCCGACCGAGCGTCTCGTCCGCGACTTCCGGTGAGGACGGCCGCCGAAGCGCCGTCCGTGAATGACCGCGAGTCGCGAGTCGCCGGACTCGGCGACGTCGAGGAGGGCTAGTCGGAAGGGCCGTCCGCTTCCAGCACCGCGCGGATCCGCCGCGGCAGCTCGGTGTAGCGCGTCGCGCCGTCGACCCGCTGCAGCGCCTGCATCACCGCGCCGCGATCCCCGACCATCACGCAGGCGCGCTCCGCACGGGTGACCGCGGTGTAGAGCAGGTTGCGGGTCAGCATGTGGCGGTGCTCGCCGAGCACCGGGACGACGGCGATCGGCACGCTCGATCCCTGCGCCTTGTGCACCGTGCAGGCGTAGGCCAGGTCCCAGGTGTCCAGCCGGACCGAGGGCAGGCGGATCGTCCGGCCGTCGTCCATCCGCACCAGCACGTCGTCGCCGTCGACCCGCACCAGCATCCCCAGCTCGCCGTTCATCACCTCGGCGTCGTGGTCGTTGCGGGTCTGCATCACCCGGTCGCCCTCGCGCAGCGCGCTGCCCTTGGCCTGGCGCCCGCCGGGGTTGAGGATCGCCCGCATCCGCTGGTTGAGCGTCTCGACGCCGGCGGCCCCGCGCCGCTGCGGCGCCAGCACCTGAACGCCGCCGACCGCGTCCACGCCGTAGTGCGTCGGCAGCCGGGTCGTGGCCAACGAGACGATCTCGTCGGCGGCGGTCTCGGCGTCCGCGCGATCGATGAAGAAGAAGTCGCGGATGTCGTCCGGGTCCGGACGGGTCTGGGGCGGCTCGCCGCGATTGATCGCGTGGGCGGCTCGCACGATCAGCGAGCGCTCCGCCTGCCGGAAGATCCGCGTCAGTCGGACCGCGGGCACCGCCTCGGACTCCAACAGGTCCTGGAGCACCCGTCCGGGGCCGACCGGGGCCAGCTGGTCGACGTCGCCGACCAGCAGCACGTGGGTCTTGGGACCGATCGCCCGCAGCAGCGCGACCGCCAGGTCGAGCGAGAGCATCGACGCTTCGTCGACGACCAGCATCCCGCCGTCGGGGATCGGGTCGTCCTCGTCGTGCTGGAACCCCCCGCCGGGCACGAACCCGAGTAGGCGGTGGATCGTGGTGGCGTCAGCCCCGGTCGCCTCGGCCAGGCGCCGGGCGGCCTTGCCGGTCGGCGCGCAGAGCAGCACCCGCTCGTTGTTCGAGCGCAGCGTCGAGACCAGCGCGCGCATCGTCTGGGTCTTGCCGGTGCCCGGGCCGCCGGTCAGGATCGACAGCCGGTGCCCGCAGGCCAGCTGGACCGCCTTCCACTGCTCGACGCTCGGGCGGGGCGCGTCATCGTCGTCCTCGGCCGCGGGCGGGTCGTCGGCGGGCGAGACGTCGAGCGTCGGCTCGTCGGTGCTGAGCCCGGCGACGATCTCGGCCAGCAGGCCCTCGGCCTCGTCCAGCTCGAGCGTGGCGACGCGACCGTCGGTGTCGACCACGGCGCCGTCGCGGACCAGGTCGGCCAGCGCCGCCGCGACCCCGGGCTTGAGCGCGTCGACGGCCGACCACGGGGCGTTGCGGCCCGCGAGCAGCCGGACCGCGCGGCGGATCAGCTCGTCGTGGGGGAGGTGGCAGTGCCCGTCGTCCTCGGCCTGGCGCAGCGCGTGGACCGTGCCCGCTCGGCGCCGGCCGACGCTGGCGGGGTCTTCGCCCAGCGCCAGCGCGATCGCGTCGGCGGTCGGGAACCCGATCCCGCTGCGGGCGGTCAGCCGGTACGGATCGGACTGCAGCAGCTCGACGTCCGGATCGTCCCCCAGGGCCCGGATCACGCGGCCGATCGTGGCGGCGTCGACCTCGTGCTGCTCGAGCAGCAGCCGGACCGCCCGCGGCCCGGACTCGGCCTTCCAGTGCTCGACCGCGTCGGCGAGCTTCTCGCCCGAGAGGCCCTTGACCCGGCGGAGGACCTCGCGCGGCTCGCGGTCCAGCCGCTCCAGCAGCTCCGATCCGAACCGCTCGATCAGCTGCTCGGCGGCAACCGGTCCGACGCCCGGGATCCGCTGCAGGATCCGCCCGATCGCCTCGTCGTCGGACGGTCGCACGGTCTGCAGCCGGCTGACCCGGAACCGCTCGCCGTGCTTGGCGTGCTGCTGCCGGGTGCCGCTGGCGCGGACGCGGTCGCCGACGTCCAGGTGGCCCACCGGGCCGACCAGGACCTCGTGGGTCCCGCGGGCGCTCGCCCCGGACGAGGCCATGGCGTCGAGCACGCCGAAGCTCTCGTCGTCGCTGCGGAAGCGGACGCCCACGACTTCGACCTCCAACGTCTCCTCGTGGTCTCCCGCGGGCACGCAGGGACGGTACCGCGTGCGCCGGGCGGTTCGGACCGCGCCCGAACCGCCCGGGGACGGCGCTCGGATCGCCCCTCGACCCGGGATTGCCCTGCGTGTCGACTTCTCCGGAGCTAGCCCGGAGAAGTCGACACGGAAGCCGGGGTCCGGGGTCCGAGCGCCCGGTGCCCGCCGCGCATTCGATCCCGGCGTCTGGGAGGATTGGGCTGTGTCCGCCCTAGGGACGATCATCACCGCCATCGTCACGCCGTTCGACGATGCCGCCAACGTCGACGAAGCGACCTTCGTGTCGTTGATGCACCATCTGGCCGCCAACGGCACGGACGGCTTCGTGGTCGCCGGCAGCACCGGCGAGGGCTCGACGCTCGACGACGACGAGCATCTGGCGCTCATCGAGCTCGCGGTCCGCGAGAAGCCGGCCGGCACCACGGTGATCGCCAACACGGGGTCCAACGACACCCGTCACGCGATTCACCTGACGGAGAAGTCGACCGAGCTCGGCGTCGACGGCACCCTCCAGGCGGTCGGGTACTACAACCGGCCCAACCGGCGCGGCATCGTGCAGCACTACCGCACCGTCGCCGCCGTCACGGACAAGCCGATCGTGCTCTACAACATCCCGTCGCGCACGACGCTCGACATGGACAACGAGCTGCTGGCCGAGCTGGCCCAGATCGAGCACGTCGACGCGGTCAAGCAGGCCAACAACGCCAACCTGGCGCTGGTCGACGGCCTCGAGCTGTACGGCGGCAACGACGAGATCTTCGGGCGCACGCTCGAGCTCGGCGGCGCCGGCGGGATCTGCGTCGCCAGCCACCTGGTCGGCAACGAGATGCGCGAGATGGTCGACGCGACGCCCGAGCGGCGCGCCGAGCTCGATGCGCGCCTACGGCCGCTGTTCGACGTGATGGGCGTGACGACCAACCCGATCCCGGTCAAGGCCGCGCTCGACCTGGTGGGACGTCCGGTCGGCGGCCTGCGGTTGCCGATGGTCGAGGCGGACGACGACGAGCGGGCGCAGATCCGCGCCGTTCTCGCCGACCTCGGGCTCGTCGGCTAGATGCGTTCCTCGGTCGCGCCGTCCCCGGGCGGTCAATTAGCCGCGTACCCGGATCCGAACCGGGACGCCCGACCCCCTCGCGGCCCACGGCCGCGTCCGAACGGACAGGACAACACCATATGAATGCACCGTCACCCGCTTCTCCGACGCTGAAGGTGCTGCCGCTCGGCGGCCTCGGCGAGATCGGCAAGAACATGACGGTCGTCGAGTACGACGGCAAGATCATCGTGATCGACGCCGGCGTGCGCTTCCCGACGGCCGAGCAGGTCGGCATCGACCTGGTTCTCCCGGACTTCTCCTACCTCAAGGACCGGGCGCAGGACATCGAGGCGATCGTGATCACCCACGGGCACGAGGACCACCTCGGCGCCCTGCCGTTCGTGATCAAGCAGCTCGGCGGCGCCCGCAACGCGCCGAAGATCTACGGCCGTCCGCTGACGATGGCGATGGGCCGCAGCAAGCTGGAGGAGCACCGCCTGCGCGAGGTCCAGCTGACCGACACGCCGCTGGCCAAGGAGATCAAGCTCGGGAAGTTCTCGATCGAGCTGATCCACTGCACCCACTCGATCCCGGACGCCTGCAACGTCGCGGTCAAGTGCGACGCCGGCACGCTGCTGTTCACCGGCGACTACAAGTTCGACCAGACCCCGGTCGACGGCCCGCCGGCCGACTTCCTGCGGCTGGCGCGGTTCGGCAAGGAGGGTCTGCTGATGCTGCTCGGCGACTCGACCAACGTCGACCGTCCCGGCTGGTCGCCGAGCGAGTCGCTCGTCGGCCCGGCGCTCTACGACGTCTTCGCCAAGCAGCGCGGACGGATCATCGTCACCTCGTTCGCGTCCAACCTGCACCGCGTGCAGCAGGTGATCGACGCCGCCGCCGAGCTCAACCGCAAGGTCTGCCTGCTCGGGCGGTCGATGAAGAAGAACACCAACATCGCCAAGGCGCTGGGGATCCTCAACATCCCCGACGGCCTGCTGGTCCAGCCGCGCGAGCTCGAGAACCTGCCCGACCACCGGGTCGTCGTGATGTCGACCGGGTCGCAGGGCGAGCCGCTCGCCGCGCTGCGCCGGATGGCGTTCCGTGACCACCCGCAGATCCGGATCCACGAGGGCGACACCGTCGTCTTCTCGGCCACGCCGATCCCGGGCAACGAGCGCGCGGTCAACGAGACGATCGACAAGCTCTACCAGGCCGGCGCGAACGTCATCACCCACAAGGACGCGCCGATCCACGCGTCGGGCCACGGCTACGCGGAGGAGATGAAGATGATGCTGAATCTCACGAAGCCGAAGTACGTGATGCCCCTGCACGGCGACCACCACCGCCTGCAGCTGCACAAGAAGCTGGCCGTGTCGGTCGGTGTCCCCGAGAAGAACGTCTTCTGCGCCGAGAACGGCCTGCCGGTCGAGATCGACCAGCGCGGCGCCCGCTTCGGCAAGCCGGTTCCGTCGGGCGTGATGTACGTGGACGGCTCCGACATCGGCGAGACCGCCGACGCCGCGCTGCGCGACCGTCGCTCGCTGTCCGAGGACGGCCTGTTCGTGGTCGTCGCGACGATCGGCGACGACGACGGCAAGTCGGTCGCCGAGGCCGAACTGCTGTTCCGCGGCGTGCCGTTCAAGCACGACGAGAAGTTCATGCAGGCCGTGCGCGAGCAGGTCGACGCCTCGGTCGAGCGCGCCGCCGCGGACAAGATCCACGATCTCGACGAGATCCAGCGGATCCTGCACGACGACATCGCCCAGCTGGTCTGGACGAAGATCAAGCGCCGCCCGGTCGTGATGCCGGTCGTCGTCGCGGTCTGAGCGACCGCTGACGCCCCGGCCCGCCGTTCGTCGGCGGGCCGGACCCGCGCGGCTACCTCTCACGGTGGCCGGGGCCGAACAGGCGGCTCCGGCTCAGCTCCGCCTCGGCCGCCGCGTCGTCCTGGGCCTGCTGGTCGGTGGTCGCCGCTCCGCCGTCGGTCGCGGCGGTGAAGGTCACGACGAACCGGGCGCCGCTGCCGTCCGCGTGGACCGGCTCGAACCGCGCGTCGCCACCGTGGTGCTGCGCCGCGGCGCGGACGATCGCCAGGCCGATCCCGGTCGATCCGGCCGATTCGCCGCCCCGGCGGACGAACCGCTCGAAGATCCGCTCCCGCAACTCGGCGGGGATGCCGGGGCCGTCGTCCTCGACGACCAGCTCGCCCCGCGCGCCGTCCGCGCGCAGCCGGACCCGGATCGTGGTCCCGTCGGGGGTGTGGCGCAGCGCGTTGCCGACCAGATTGGCGACCATCCGTACCAGCTCGTCGCGCACCCCGTCGACGGTCACCGGGTCGACGTCGATGTCGAGTGCGTGGTCGCCGATCTGCGGCTCCAGCTCGTCGATCGCCTCGAGGATCGCCCGGTCGAGCTCGATCGGCGCCCGGGTGACCTGGCGTTGGGCGTCCATCCGTGCCAGCAGCAGCAGATCCGAGACCAGCAGCTTCATCCGCCGCGACGAGCGCAGGGCCGAGGCGACCGCCTCACGGTCCTCGCCCTGGGTGGTCAGCGAGAGCAGCTCCAGATTGGCCTGGACCGACGTCAGCGGTGTCCGCAGCTCGTGCGAGGCGTCGGCGATGAAGTCGCGTTGGCTCTGCAGCGACGCATCGACCTTCGCCTGGGCGACGGCCAGCTCGTCGAGCATGTCCTGCAGCGTGCCGGCCAGCTCGGCGATCTCGTCGTTGACCTGCGGCGTCGGCATCTTCGCGTCGAGATCGCGCGTGCGGGCGATGTGCCGAGCCGTGCTCGTCATCCGCTTGACCGGCCGCATGGCGCGCTGGCCGACGGCGACGCCGGCGATCAGCGCCAGTGCCGTGCCCAGCAGCACGCCGATCGCCAGCACGCCCCAGATCCGGCGGGTGGTGTGCGTGACGCTGCTGGCGTTGCGCCCCATCCGCACCTCGACCGGCACCGCGTAGGGCGGTCGCGAGGCGGTGGCCTGCCCGAACGGGCCGGAGCCGCGGTTGAGGTCCAGCTGCAGCGTCTGCTGCACCAGCGGCTGGCCGGTCAGGTCGTCGGTCACCGGTTGCTGGAACCCGCGCGTCGAGATCTGCAGGCCGTCGAGCGACTCGGCGTTGTTGCCCGGAGCCCCGATGTCGATCGCGCTGTCGCTGGTGCCGGCGAGCTGGATGCCGCGAGGACCCCCGACGTAGACCGCGATCACCGTGTCGGGGTCGCCGCGCAGCGACTCGAGCTCGTTGCCGAGGCTGAACCGCCCGGTGCTCTGATCGAGCCGGAGGTCGAGCTGACTGCGGATCGTGTCGAACCGCGCGGCGGTCTGGGTCACGAAGTCGTTGCGGACGCGCTCGGCGGTGAACCGTCCAACGCCGATCGCGAACAGCAGCAGGATCAGGCCGGTCAGGACCGCGGAGACGACGGCCAGTCGCCAGCGGATCGGCAGCCGGTCGAGCCAGCGCATCCAGCGGAAGCGCTGACCGTCGGGACCCCGTAGCGACGCCACGAGTCCGGTCGAACGACGAGCGGGGGAGGGGGGAGCGGGAACGACTATGGGCGTGGGCTATCGACCGACGCGCAGCACGTAGCCCGCACCGCGGATGGTGTGGACGAGACGCTCCTCGCCACCCTCCTCGAGCTTGCGTCGCACGTTCGAGATGAAGACCTCGATCGTGTTGGTCGACGCCAGCGGGTCGTAGCCCCAGACCTCCTCGAGCAGCCGCTGTCGCGGTACGACCAGCTTCTCGTTGCGCATCAGGTACTCGAGCAGCTCGAACTCGCGCTGGGTCAGGTCGATGTGCCGCTCGCCGCGGAAGACCTCGTGGGTCGCCGGGTTGAGCGTCAGGTCGGCGCAGACCAGGGCGGCCTCGCCGCGCGGCGGACGGCGGCGCAGCAGGGCGCGGATTCGCGCGAGCAGCTCGTCCCGCTCGAACGGCTTGACCAGGTAGTCGTCGGCCCCGCTGTCGAGCCCCTCGACCCGGTGCTCGACGCCGTCGCGGGCGGTCAGGATCAGGATCGGCACGTCGTCGTTCTCGCGCACCGTCCTGGCGACCTCGATCCCGTCGATCCCGGGCAGGCCGAGGTCGAGGATCACCAGGTCCGGCATGTAGGTCCGGGCCTCGGCCAATGCGGACTCGCCGTCGCGGGTCACGCGGGTCTCGTAGTCCTCCAGGCGCAATGTGCGGCCGAGCACCGCGGCGATCTCCTCGTCGTCCTCGACGATCAACACGCGGGGGCTGCGGCCGGAGGCGTCCATGGAGTGAGCCTACCTCGCCGTCCTTTCGGATCGATCAACTCCGCACGTTGCGGGATTTTCGACGTTCCGGGCAGGAGCCGCCGATCCGGTGGCGAAGCGCACGGGTGAGCATGAGCCGCACCCGTACCCCTGCACGCACCCCGAAGGCCCCAGCGGCCCGCGCGCGCTCCGGCAAGACACCGCCCGCCGGGGCCAATCGTCCGCGTGGTGCGGTCGTGGAGGCGTCCGGTCTCGATCAACGCCAGTTCGACCAGATCGGACTCGGGCTGCTCGCGCTCGCGGTCTTCCTCGTCTTCCTGATGTACCTGGGGTCGTGGGGCGGCGCGATCGGCGACGGGATGGTCAGCGGGCTGCGCAGCCTGTTCGGCCAGATCGCCTACCTGGTGCCGCCGGTCGTCGCGGCGACCGGGATGATCCTGATCCTGCGTCCGCTGCTGCCTGCGGTCCGGCCGTTCCGCACCGGCGCGATCCTGCTGGTGCTGTCCCTGATGCTGCTGTTCGCGGCCGGGACCTTTGGGCTCGGCGGCGGTACCGGCCGCGACGCACTGTGGACCGGCGACGTGGTGCAGCCGCGGGGTGGCGTGATCGGCGACGCGATGTACTGGGCCATCTCCAGCCTGCTCGGCGCGATCGGCGCCCACGTCTTCGGCGTGACGATGCTGCTGGCGGGCGTGCTGATCCTGACCGGCGCCTCGATCGCGTCACTGGTCTCGCGCACGGGGGAGAGCCTGCGCCAGACCACGACCGCCTTCCGCCGTGTTCCGTCGGACGACGAGCCGATGATCCCGGTGCTTCCGCGCCGCCGCGCCAAGCCCGACGCCGACGCCGAGCCGCCGACGACCACGTCCCGCCCGCGGGCGAAGATCGCCAAGAACCCGACCGACGACGAGCGCGCGGAGCCGGCCGACGAGGATGACGTCCCGGAGTTCCCGGTGCGCCCTCGGCGCGCGGCAACCACGCCGCCGGAGCCGTCCGACGACGAGCAGATCAGCGCCTCGCGCGGTCCGCGGATCCGCGGGTCCAAGACATCCGGGCCGGAGCTCGACGGCGCGCTGCGCTACCCGGATCTGTTCGGCGGGGACGCCGACGTGCGACTCGACCTGCCGACGCCGGACCCGGTGTCCGAGCTCGACGACCTCACCGTCGAAGACGAGATCGAGCCCCCGACCGTCGTCGTGCCGGCTCCGGTCGCACCGCGACCCACGCCCGTCCCCAAGGTCCCGGTCGACGAGGACACGCAGGACGCGGACGACGCCGACGCCCGCCCGACCCTGGCCGAACTGCGCAGCCGCCAGCCGATGGGCGGGGACACGCAGGCGCCCGACGAGGGGTACCTGCTGCCGGACCCCGCGCTGCTCAAGGTCTCGGCCGCCGACCAGCTGCGCCCGGACACCGCCGGCCAGCAGGAGACGGCGAACGCGCTCGTCGAGGCGCTCTCGCACTTCAACGTCGACGCCAAGCTCGTCGCCACCGTCGCCGGTCCGCACATCACCCGCTACGAGCTGCGGCTGGCCCCGGGCATCAAGATGTCCAAGGTCGCCCAGCTGAAGGACGACCTGGCCTACGCGCTGGCCGCGACCGACATCCGGATCCTCGCCCCGGTGCCCGGCAAGACCGCCGTCGGCGTCGAGGTCCCGAACAAGCGCCGCCGGATCGTCCACCTGGGCGACGTCTACAGCGACCCGCCCGCCGACGCGAGCCCGCTGACGGTCTGGCTCGGCAAGGACGTCTCGGGCGCGCCGATCTACGCCGACCTGGCCAAGATGCCTCACCTGCTGGTGGCCGGTACGACGGGCGCCGGCAAGTCGGGCTGCGTCAACGCGATGCTCAGCTCGATCCTGCTGCACGCCACCCCGGACGACGTGCGCCTGGTCCTGGTCGACCCCAAGCAGGTCGAGCTCAACCACTACGAGTCGATCCCGCACCTGCTGACGCCGGTGATCACCAGCCCGAAGATGGCCGCCAACGCGCTCCAGAACCTGGTTCGCGAGATGGAGTGGCGCTACGGGGTGATGAGCGTCAAGAAGACCCGCGGGTTGATCGAGCTCAACCGGGTCCGGATCGAGGAGGGCGACGAGCCCCTCCCGTACATCCTCTGCGTGATCGACGAGCTCGCCGACCTGATGATGGTCGCCCCGGCCGACGTCGAGGACGCGATCATCCGAATCGCCCAGAAGGCGCGTGCCGTCGGCATCCACCTGGTGCTCGCCACGCAGTCCCCGCGGGTCGACGTGATCACCGGCATGATCAAGGCCAACGTGCCGTCGCGGATCGCGTTCAGCGTTTCGTCGCAGACCGACTCGCGCGTGATCCTCGACCAGAACGGCGCCGAGTCGCTGCTCGGTCGCGGTGACATGCTCTTCAACCCGGTCGGCAGCTCCAAGCTCAACCGGATCCAGGGCGCCTACATCGACGAGGCGGAGATCGCCGCGCTGACCGAGCACTGGGCCCGCCAGGGCGAGCCCGAGCTGCGCGAGGACCTGCTCGAGGCGACCGAGGACGAGGCTCCGGCCGAGAGCCCCGACGACAACGACGCCGACTCCGATCCGTTGCTGGCCGACGCGATCGAGATGGTCGTCGAGATGGGCGCCGCCTCGACGTCCGGCCTGCAGCGCCGCCTGCGCGTCGGCTACACCCGGGCGGGGCGCCTGGTCGACATGATGGAGCGCCGCGGGATCGTCTCCGGGTTCGAGGGCTCGAAGGCCCGTCAGGTGCTGGTCTCGCCGATGGATCTGCCCCGGGTGCTGGCCGCCGCCCGGGGCACCGTGACGGACGATGTCGACGTCGCCGACGATCCCGAGACGCCCGTCGGGCCCGCCGCTCCGCCGATCGACGACACGGTCGACGACCGGACCGGCGACCACGCGGCCATCGGGTCGAGCGGCGAATGACGCCGGAACGCTAGCCTTCCGTCCGTATGGCAGAGATCGGCGTCACCCTGCGCGAAGCCCGCATGCGCGCCGGTATCGATATCGCGGAGGTCGAGGCCCGTACCAAGATCCGGGCCAAGTACCTCCGCGCGCTGGAGAACGAGGAGTGGAGCCTGTTGCCGGGCACCACCTTCGTCAAGAGCTTCCTGCGGACCTACGCCGAGGCGCTCGGACTCGACGCCAAGCTGCTGGTCGAGGAGTACAAGTTCCGCCACGAGCCCTACGAGGTCGGCGGGAGCGGGGTCGTCCAGCGGCAGAACGGACGTCGCGGACGCCGCGGTAAGCAGGGGGCCTTCGGTCCGCAGAAGCGCTCCGGCTGGATCCCGCTCGTCGGGTTGGTGGTGCTGATCGCCGCGCTGCTGTTCGCCGTCTTCCAGATGTCGAAGGGCGAGGACGAGTCCAACCAGCCGCCGCCCGCGGCGACGACCACGGCGGCCGACGGGGACACGGAGGCCGCCGACGAGCAGGCGGCCGCCGAGCGGCGTCGCAAGCAGCGCGAGGCGGCCGGTCGGATCGTCAGCCTGCGGGTCGCGGCGACCGCCTCGACGCCGACGTTCGTCTGCATCCGTGACGCGCGCGGTCGCCGGGTGGTCAACGGGCGGACGCTCCAGCAGGGTCGTCGCACCTCGGTGCTGCGCTCGCAGCGGTTCGACGTCGCGATCGGTGCGCCCTCGGTGCGGCTGACCGACGGGGGCCGGCGACTGCAGGTCCGGGCCGACAGCCGCAACGTGATCGCCTACCGGATCACCAAGGACGAGCTCAAGCGCCTGCCCGAGGGCCAGCGGCCCTCCTGCTCCTCGTAGCGCCCGGGCTCCGGTCCGGGGCTGTCACGGGCCTTTTGCCTGTGCGCAGCACGCCGTAGACGCGGTAGAGGTTGAACACGTTCTGCGTGCTCAACCTCGACGGCGTCTCGGTTCCGTGGCCCCTCGTACCGGTCGTTCCGCGTCCGACGCGCTAGCGTCCGGGCCAGACATGGGCACACCGCGCGCGACCGTCATCGTCACCGGCACCGAGGTCCTCGGGGGCTGGGTCTCCGACCGCAACGGACCGTGGCTCGCGCGGCAGCTGGGTGCGCTCGGGGTCGAGCACGTCTCGACGGTCACCGTCGGCGATCGGCCCGCGGACCTGCGCGCCGCGCTCGAGCACGCCCGCGACCAGGGCTACGAGCTGATCGTGACCTCGGGCGGCCTGGGCCCGACCGAGGACGATCTGACCGCCGCGACCGTCGCCGAGTTCGCGGGACGTCCCGCGGCGCTCGACGAGGCGCTCGAGGGCCGGATCTGGGCGATCCTCGAACCGCTGTCCAAGCGCTGGAAGCAGATCAGCCAGGAGGCGATCCGCTCGGCCAATCGCAAGCAGGCGATGGTTCCCGCCGGCGCGACCGTGCTCGAGCCGGTCGGCACCGCGCCCGGGCTGATCGTGCCGCCGACCGACGACGACCCGTCGCGCCCGCCGACGCCGACCGTCGTGGTGATGCCCGGCCCGCCGAGCGAGCTCAAGCCGATGTGGAAGACGGCGGAGCAGCAGCCGGCGTTCCGCGCGGCGATCTCCGAGGCCGTCACGTTGCGCGAGTCGACCTGGCGGCTGTTCGGCCTGCCCGAGTCCGAGATCGCCAACACGATGAAGTCGGCGCGCGAGGTCGGGATCCCGATCGACGACCTGGAGATCACCACCTGCGTCCACCGCGGCGAGCTCGAGGTCGTCACGCGCTGGACCCCGGAGGCCGACGCGGTGGCGTCCGCGTTCGAGGAGTTCGTCGGCGACCAGCACGCCGAGACGTTGTTCTCGACCGACGGACGACGGATCGACGAGATCGTGCTCGACCTGTTGCGTGAGCGCGAGTGGACGATCGCGACGGCCGAGTCGTGCACCGGAGGCCTGGTCGCCGGGCGGTTGACCGATCGGGCCGGCGCATCGGACGTGGTCGTCGGCGGCATCGTCTCGTACTCCAACGCCGTCAAGATGCGGGTGCTCGGTGTCGACGCGGAGGATCTGCGCGACCACGGCGCCGTCTCGGCGATCGTGGCGCAGCAGATGGCGCAGGGCGCGCTCAACCGGTTGGGGGCGAAGATCGCGGTCTCGACGACCGGAATCGCCGGACCCGGCGGCGGATCGGACGCGAAGCCGGTGGGGACGGTCTACGTCGCCGTCGAGACGGTCGACGGGCTGTCGCTGGTTCGCCACGTCCAGATGCCCGGCGACCGGGCTGCGGTGCGAGACCGGACGGTCACGGCCGCGCTGCACATGGTGCGCCGGGTGCTGCTGGGCGAGGGTGAGCGGATCTAACGCGCCGGTCGGGGTCCGCAGCGTTCGGCGGCATCCGGCGGTCGGATCTGTCGCCGAACCGGCACGGATTCGGCACGTCTGTGGGGTAGGCCCACGACACGAACGTATGTACGGTCCGTTCCGTCCGAACCCTGATGAACAATGGGTTCCCGCTTTCAAGACGAGGTAGATGGAATGGCCGCCAAGGAGACCGAAGCCACGGCAAAGGCACGGGACGCTGCCCTGCAGGGAGCGCTCCAGCAGATCGAGCGCCAGTACGGCAAGGGCACCGTCATGCGCATGGGCGAGGAGGGTGCCCACTCGCAGGTCGACGTCGTTCCCACGGGCGCGCTGTCACTCGACATCGCCCTCGGGATCGGTGGGGTTCCGCGGGGTCGCGTGATCGAGATCTTCGGCCCGGAGTCCTCGGGTAAGACGACGCTCGTCTACCACATCCTCGCCGAGGCCCAGAAGAAGGGCGGCGTCTGCGCGTTCATCGACGTCGAGCACGCGATGGACCCGATCTACGCCGGCCGGATCGGCGTCGACGTCGACGAGCTGCTCGTCTCGCAGCCCGACTACGGCGAGCAGGCGCTGGAGATCGCCGACATGCTCGTGCGCTCCGGTGCGGTCGACGTGGTCGCGCTCGACTCCGTGGCGGCGCTGACCCCACGGGCCGAGCTCGAGGGCCAGATGGGCGACCAGACCGTCGGCCTGCAGGCCCGGATGATGAGCCAGGCGATGCGCAAGCTGACCGGCAACCTGAGCCGGACCAACACGCTCTGCATCTTCACGAACCAGATCCGCGAGAAGGTCGGCGTGATGTTCGGCTCGCCGGAGACCCAGCCGGGTGGTCGCGCGCTGAAGTTCTACAGCTCGCAGCGGCTCGACATCCGCCGGATCGAGACGATCAAGGACGGCACCGAGGCGGTCGCCAACCGCGTCCGCGTCAAGGTCGTCAAGAACAAGGTCGCCCCGCCGTTCAAGCAGGCCGAGTTCGACATCGAGTTCGGCAAGGGGATCTCGACCTCCGGCTGCCTGATCGACCTGGGGATCGAGAACGACGTGGTCCAGAAGTCGGGCTCGTTCTTCTCGTTCGACGGCGAGCGGCTGGCGCAGGGACGCACGAACGCCAAGGCGCACCTCGACGCCAACCCGGAGATCGCCGCGGAGATCGAGCGGCGGATCTACGCCAAGCTCGACATGGTCCTGCCGGGCCAGGAGGCTCCGGCGGCCAGCAAGGACGCGAAGGACGCCAAGCCGGTCCCGACCCCGGCTTGATCCGAGGACCGCGCCGTTAGAGGACCCGTTTCAGGATGATCGGCGCGACTGATCCCGGAACGGGTCCCGAAGACGACGAGTGGGGCGCGGCCCCGACCCACTCGGATGCGGACGAGGCTCCGCGTCCGCCCGGGGGTTCGGCAGGTCCCGCTGCACCCGCCGACGACGATTGGGCCCCGGCCGCTGACCCGCTGATCGCCGAGACGGAGATCCGCGGAGCGGCGGCCGCGCTGGGCCGGGCCGTCAGGGACGACGAGCCGGCGGTCGGCGATCTTGCGCCCGATGCGGGCGAGGAGTGGGAGCCCGCGCCGCCACTACCGCTGGGGATTCCCAAGGCCCCGAAGGCCGAGCGCCGCGGGCGGGCGACCGGTCGGCGGGGCCGCCGCGGCACACGGGACGACAATCGTTCCTCCGGCCGCCGCGCGGATACGGATCGTTCGTCCGATCGCGTCTCGGACGACGAACGTCCGCCTCGCGAACCCAAGGCCGACCGTCCGCCGCCGACGGCCGAGGAGCGGCTGCAGCTGGCGCTCAAGCACGCCTACCGCTACCTGGCCAAGCGCGACCGGACCGTTGCCGAGGTCCGGGCGCACCTGGTCAAGCGCGAGACCGACCCGGCGTCGCTCGAAGCGGCGATCGACGAGCTGCTCGAGCTGCAGTACCTCGACGACGAACGCTACGTCCAGCGCTACGTCGAGGATCGCCGGCGACTCGACGGCTGGGGTCCGGTGCGGATCACCCAGGGGCTGCGCAAGATGGGGATCGACCCACCGCTGATCGAGCCGGCGATCGTCGCCGTCGCCGAGGAGTCCGCCGAAGACGACGTCGACCTGGCCACCGACCTGGTCCAGCGACGGTTCAACCACCGTCCGCTCGACGGCGACAAGGACCGCCAGAAGGCGCTGCGGGCCGTGGTCAGCAAGGGGCACACGCTCGACGTCGCCTACGCCGCGGTCCGAGCCTACGAGGAACGCTGCGCGGAGGACGCTGCGGGCTGACCGCGGCCCACGGCCCGCCGCCGACGTTGCCGAAGCGGATGGGTCGAGAGCACCCGGTACCCTGGGTCGGCCTCATGTCCGCGATCGCCGAGCAGAAGAAGTTCCACGTCACCACCTTCGGGTGCCAGATGAACGAGCACGACTCGGAGCGCATGAAAGGCATGCTCGAGACGCTCGGCTACGACGAGGCGCAGGAGCCCGAGGACGCGGACCTGCTGCTCTTCAACACCTGCTCGATCCGCGAGTCCGCCGACTCGCGCCTCGTCGCGCACCTCGGCCACGCCAAGCGGATGAAGAAGGAACGCCCCGGGGTGCTCGTCGGCGTCGGCGGCTGCTGGGCCCAGTCGGTCAAGGACGAGGTCTTCGAGCGCTTCCCGTTCGTCGACGTGGCGTTCGGTCCCGGCCAGATCAACAAGCTCGCCGAGTTCCTGACCTCCGAGTCGATCACCGCTCAGGGCTACTTCGAGTTCGAGGGCTTCCCGGCGCACCTGCCGACCAAGCGCAACCGCGACTTCCAGGCCTGGGTCCAGATCGCCGTCGGCTGCAACCTGAAGTGCTCGTACTGCATCGTGCCGTCGACCCGGGGACGCGAGTCATCGCGGCCGTACGAGCAGCTGATCGACGAGGTCGAGCGCCTGGCCGCCGACGGCGTCAAGGAGATCACGCTGCTCGGGCAGAACGTCAACGC
>Ga0265296_1002525_pt1 | contig 18284 bp, 20 predicted proteins | sample MunlanPumphouse1_FD_189073 | JGI IMG/M metagenome (GOLD analysis project Ga0265296, IMG submission 189073) | Groundwater microbial communities from a municipal landfill in Southern Ontario, Canada - Pumphouse #1 | ecosystem: Environmental > Aquatic > Deep subsurface > Groundwater | place...
AGAGAAGTGTTTTTTGCACGATATTTGTTTATGTTATCGTGATCATGGTAAAATATTTTATGACGATCTAGGCTTTATCTATATAGAACCCCGAAGGGCTCTATCATTCCTAAATAGAGAAATAAATTAATGATAAATTGGTTAACTTTGTTAAAGCTTAGGCAGAGTTAGTTAATGATTTAGATCGTTGGCTTTACGTACTCAAAAATATGTCTTCGCTAAATGGACTTTCCACTTATTTGCGTAAGCCTATTTTTGAGAAGTTATTTCAGTTAGCAGAGTATAGCAAACTAAAACCGGAGGAACGAGAGATGTACAACGTAAGTTTAAGGAATAAATGGGATGCCGAGAGTATCCGAAGTAGTCAGGAGGAGCTATTGAAACGAGCGCGCGAAAAAGCAATGGCTGAGGGAAGAGCCGAAGGAGAGGCTAAAGGAAAAGCAGAAGGAAAAGCAGAGGGAGAAGTTATAGGAAAAGCCGAAGGAAAGGCGGAAGTAATAAAAAATCTTTTGTCTTCGAATAAGTTTTCGATATCGGAGATAGCCGAATTAGCGGACGTCACTGTAGAGTTTGTAAAGCAGATCGAGGAAGAGAAAGCTAAAGGAAAATAGAGTATATAACCATATAAGGTTTTACGGCCACTTGGATACTGTCTAAGCGGCCTTTTTCTTTTTATAGGTTAAGTTGGTTTCTTAACCAATACCATTTTGAATAAGCTCTCATTTAAATAGAAATAAATACAAGGCCGAAGAGACGAACTCAACCTTTTTATAAAAAGATCAAACGAAAGCGAACTAACCATTGTTATACCAATACTTTCATAAATTAGGTTAATAACAGGTAGTAAAAACCTTGAGATCCCCCTCCTCAAGGTTTTTTTATTTTTTGAAACCGACTATCTCTTTATTGGGATCATAACTATATATCAGGGCTGGATTATTCCGGCCTTTTTTGTGCCGACACGATCAGCATCATAGGCCTTCTGAGTTCGTCTGCCATTCCGGCGACACTGTTAATCATTTCCATGTTTGGCTGTGGTTCAGTAACTAAATCGATGGCAAAGTTATTGGCAAGCAGGATTGTAAGATAAGTGGTAAGTGTCCTATGGTATTTTATTACATTGTTTTGTAAGAAATGTGTTTCCCTCTTTCCTTCTTCAAAGTAATGGTCCACGGGCCAGTATAACTTGTTTCCGGATGCATCGTAAACCCAGTCTTGGTCGGGTCTTGCAGTGAATATCGGATGCTCAACAGAAAACACAAAACTGCCGCCCGGTTTTAGCCAACGGTTTATATGCATGCAGAGCGGATCAAAGTCTTTGATGTAATGGAATGTAAGGGAACTGATGACGCAGTCGAACTCCTGCTCCTCAAACGTGATATCCTCCAATGCGCTTCTGATATAAGTGATGCCAGGCAGGTCATTGATTTCTTTCGCCTTATTGAGCATCCTTTCGGAAAGGTCGACACCTGTTACTGTTTTGGCCCCGTTTTCAATAGCATAACGACAATGCCAGCCAAAACCGCAGCCCAGGTCCAATACATTTTTGCCATCAAAGCTCGGAAGGATATTTTTTAACGCATGCCATTCTCCGGCACCTTCAAGACCTTTAATAGATCTGTCCATATTTTTATATTGATCGAAGAATGTTTGGTCGTCATATTTGTTCTGCTTCATAATCTGACAATAAATTTTAATAGGTTAAGATACATCCTTTTATCAGGGGACAGTATCACAGACCCCTGTATTAAACCATTTACCATTTCCTATTTTTGCTTTTCTTTCATAGGATCTAACCCGGTAGTATGCTGAACCTGGTAATTTTCCATCCATGATTCAATATGAAGCAGCAATTGCTCTAGACTTTTACCCGTTTCAGATAACCCATAATATACTTCCGGAGGAAAGGTGTTCACTTGTTTTCGAACCACAATTCCATCGTTTTCCATTTCTTTTAGTTGTTCTAATAATACTTTTTTGGAAACCTTGGGCATTTTACGCCACAATTCAATGAAGCGTTCATCACCCGTATAAAAAAAATGATGGAGGATCAAGGGCTTCCACTTCCCGGAAAATATTCTGAAAAAAAGATTTACGGAACAGTTTTCAAATTCCTTATAATTCATTAGGTAACAATTTTGTAACCGGGAAACCTCTGGGTAAATATCTTTCGTTAGCCGAAGGTTGTACCGAAATTTACCAGCTAAGTTAGGAATTTAAATACGTTATCACTATGACAATACATCAAATACGTAATGCCACTATTATTATCGAATCGGAAGACAACTTTATATTGGTTGATCCTTTATTGGGAAAGTCAAAGACATTTGTTCCGCTAACCCTTTTCCGTTTCAAACCCCGTCGCAACCCTTTGGTTGATTTACCCATTGAAAGCGAAAAACTGTTGCAGAAAATCGATTATTGCTTGATTACACACCTGCATCCCGACCATATCGATGCGGTAGGAATCGAGTTTTTGCGTAGCCGTAAAATTCCCGTCCTGTGCGGTGAAAACCACGCCCGCCAATTAAAAAAATGGGGGTTAAATGTCCTGCAAGCGATTGATTATTGGGAGACAATCTCGTTTCTGAAAGGCAAACTTACTGCGACACCTGCAGTTCATGGCTATGGCTGGGTAAGAAAACCAATGGGGCATGTGTATGGATTCGTATGGCAGTCATCCGATGAAGAATCGGTATATATAAGTGCAGATACCATTTATACCGATGACGTAAAAAAGGTGTTGGCTACCTACAAGCCCGACGTATCTGTGCTAGCTTGCGGTTCGGCACAATTCGATTTCGGCAGACCACTATTGATGACAATGGACGATATTGTAAAGTTTATCCGTGATGCGCCAGGCAAAGTATTGGCAAATCACATGGAAGCCATCAATCATTGTCCTACCACGCGCCTTGAGTTAAAGCAAAGATTGGAGAAGGAGGGATTGCTGCAAAAGACATTTATTCCGGCCGATGGAGAGCGTATTGAAGTTGTAAAACCATAGCATGAATCCAAGATATAATTTTAAGCATAGTTTTTCCATGGAACACAATTGCTTGGTTTAGTGTTTAAAATAGGATAAGATCTTTATCAGGGCTGGATCCATCCAGCCTTTTTTCTGATATAAATGTTATCTTAGCGCTATGCTGAACAATCTCTTTGAACAAGTCACCGTTATGAAGCTTTCGATAGGGGAGGGATTGACTCCACTGTGGAGTGATACGGCACAGACTTCGTTGTTTTAAATTAGCTATTTTATGGGAAGTTTAACAAAATATGTATCAAACGATCGTCCAGAATTCGCCGTACTTATCGAAGATGACGATAAGGTTTGTTATGCATACTTATTGAATGAGGAAAGAATAGTTGGAGATATTTGGTTATACAATAGCGTTCCTACTCCGAGAGAATCTGAATGGCATAAAAGGGAGAATCTACCGTTTTTAAATCCTGCTGAGTTTGTCAAAGAAAACCTTGAAGCATTTGATGCGATTTCACCTGTCGAGGTAACCTGGGATTTGGGGGAAGAAACGGTGGTCAATATATTTCTAGCGTCCAGATTGATCGCAAAGCTAACCGTAGGGTCTTTTCCGGGTTGGTCTAGTCTGGTCACTAAAGATGGGCCTTTGGCGCAGAAGATGTAGAGCTTTTAAAATATGATTGTCAGTAAAGATTCCTACGTGTTTTTATTTCTTCGATCCTTTTATAATAAAGTTTTCTTTGTTTTTGTTTACGAAATGGGTCAACAGACAAATAAATAAACAACAATATAATAATTCCAGAAAAAAAAGCAGCGACATACATTAACCAAGTAAAAAACTTTTTCATTTTTTTCGGACCTGTCCCACTAAATGTGTAAATAAAAACTACGGATTCCAGTTATGTTCCTTATAACGGGACTCGTTTTTCAAGTAAAGTTAGGAATTGATTTAGGACCTAGCGTGTCAATTCTTTTACTTATTTTTAGCGTATGAATGATAATCAAGCATCGGGCTTGTTTCTAGCCATTTTTAGCATTATTGTTGGACTTATTGTGAAAAGGTTCGGACAGCCATCATATTGGTATACCCGACCAATTGCTCTGGGAATATTCGTTATCATGCTTGTTCTTTTTGATGTTTTTATTAATAGATCATGAGTTTTATCTACCCTTCTTTATCTGGTATTTTTTCCTTCTTTTTTCAATCAATTCTTTCGCGATAAACAACTGTGATAAGATCCATAGTTATTGAGATTTTATTATCGTTAACTCGCCATCATCAAATCCCACTGCTATTTCCTTTGCTTGTGCAAAAATTGAAGTTTTGAAATCTTCGGATTTTACATATGACTGAACTGGACATCCAGCATAAAAGAAAAATAAGCATCCCACTTTGTGCCCCAAACCGGATTAGAGATCAGCATGGGACTATGAATCGGGGTCTAATGATAGAATGTAGGGTATTTAGATGATAAGTTTGTAACTTATCATGCCAATTGTTCCATTGCAGCTTTGACAATAGGATATAGGATTGAAATCAAATCAGTCGGTGGATTCAGTATTTTTCTTCGAAATTCAGGGGAATTTTTTTAACAAGGAAATAGAAATGGAGGATTACTTAATAATGTTCAACAATACGATTGAGTTCTTGAAAAAGAATAATTTGAAGTATGAATATATGAAATTTTCATCTGGTTCAATAATGCTTGATGTTTGGTTTAATAAAAAATTCTACGTTTTTCAATTTGAACCTAATCAAATAGGATTCTCAGAAGTTGATGAAAATGTGGGCTTTGATACGATACCTGATAAAATAATTTTGAATTCGGATATGTTAAGACTTGTATTGACTAGTATTGTTTAAGGCACTGTCCTTTTATATTGGAAGCTCGTAACCAAATAACCAATGACATTTTCCAGTCGACGATAACTAATGTCACAATTGAAAGAAAATTTTAGATAATTTTTTTGCTGGCATGCATTTCAGTAAATTTGATGCATAAACTAAACTTTAAGTAAGAATGGAAAAGTATAATTACGGGGTCATTGGTCTGGGTGTAATGGGAAGAAATCTGCTTTACAATATTGCCGATAATGGTTTTTCTGTCGTAGGATTCGATTTAGATGAAGAAAAGGTAATCGAACTTCGTAAAGGAGTTGCTTCAGGTACAAAGGTTGTTGGAACTGTTTTTCTAGAGGAATTTGTGTTGAGTTTAGACAGTCCGCGAAAAGTTATTTTGATGGTTCCTGCAGGAAAACCGGTTGATGCTGTTCTTGAAAGCATAACACCGCTTCTGAGTCCAAAAGATGTTGTCGTTGATGCGGGAAATTCTTATTTCAAAGATACCGAGAGACGTATAGCCGATTTAGCTTCTAAAAACCTTCATTTTATGGGAATGGGAGTTTCTGGAGGAGAGCAGGGGGCAAGAAGAGGACCGAGTATTATGCCGGGTGGAGATTTGGAAGTTTTCAATTTGGTGAAGCCTATGCTGGAAGTTATTTCGGCAAAAGTAAAAGGGGAGCCCTGCACCGCTTATATGGGAAAAGGAGCTGCAGGGAATTACGTTAAAATGGTTCACAATGGTATTGAATATGCCATCATGCAATTAATCAGTGAAGCATACGATTTACTGAGAAAAGGAGCTAATCTTACCAATAACCAATTGTATGAAGTTTTCAAAAGATGGAATGAAGGCGAGATGAATTCTTTCCTTATTGAAATAACAAGAGATATTTTCCAGCAAAAAGATGATGTAACAGACGGTTTTCTTGTCGACAAGATTTTAGATAAAGCAGGAGCAAAAGGAACCGGAAAATGGACCTCCCAGGAGGCTATGGAAGTTGGAGTGTCTATTCCAACCATCGATATTGCAGTAACATCAAGAATTTTATCCGCTTACAAAGATGAGCGCGTGAAAGCTTCGCAATTATATGCTAAAGAAGAAGTACAAACTCCTGAAAATACAGAATTGTTCATCAAAGAGGTGGGGGATGCTTTGTATTTATCTACTTTAATCAGTTATGCGCAAGGATTGGCATTATTGGTAAAAGCTTCTGAAGAATATCAGTTTGAAATTCCGTTAAAAGATGTTGTTAAAATCTGGAGGGGTGGATGTATCATCCGTTCGGTTTTATTGGAAAAATTTTATCTGGCTTATTCAAAATACGAGAATTTATCTAATATTTTATTGGATCAGGAAATTTCAGAAATTGTAAAAGATAAAATTTCTTCATTAAGAAAAACAGCTGCTTTTGCTGTATCAAACGGAATTCCAAGCTTAGGAATTCAGTCGGCTCTAGGGTATTTCGAAGCTTATACCACAGCATCTTTACCTGTAAACCTGCTTCAGGCTCAGCGTGATTATTTTGGTGCACACACTTACCAAAGAACTGACAGAGAAGGAGTCTTTCATACCTCATGGCAAAACCCAAATAACTGAATCTAACAATGAGTGACAATACAATCCTGCATCCAACAACGATCGTTATTTTTGGTGCAACAGGGGATTTGGCGAAAAGAAAGCTTTTTCCTGCCTTCTACAATTTATATATCGATGGCAGAATGCCAAAAGGGTTTAATATTTTAGCTTTAGGAAGAGCCGAAAATACGGATGAAAAATTCAGCGCTTATATTAAAGAAAATCTGGAGAGTTTTTCCAGGAAAACTGTAATTAAGGAAGATTGGGCTGGTTTTCAGGCGCACATCAGCTATTTTCAACATCAGCTTGATGAAGAAAGCTCTTATCGGAATTTATATCAGAAACTGGAAAATTTTGATAAGGTGTACGGAATGAGAGGCAACAGACTTTTCTATTTGTCGATTGCACCAAACTTTGTATCGGTAATTTCAAATCATCTTAAAAATACATCTATAGCATCTGATCCTGCAACAGATCGAATTATTATCGAAAAACCTTTTGGTCACAATAAAGAATCTGCCATTGAGCTAAATAATCTTCTTTCACAAACTTTCCAGGAAGAACAGATTTATCGCATTGATCATTATTTAGGTAAAGAAACCGTTCAGAATATTTTGGCGTTCAGGTTCGGAAATTCAATTTTTGAACCGCTTTGGAACCACAGACATATAGAATCGGTACAGATTACGGTTGCCGAAGAAGTAGGTGTGGAAACAAGAGCCAGTTTTTATGAGCAGACAGGAGCTTTGCGCGATATGATTCAGAACCATCTTTTGCAAATTCTTTGTATGGTTGCTATGGAACCTCCGGCTTCACTTGAATCGGGTGAGATCAGGGATCGTAAAGTTGATGTTTTAAAATCCATCCGTAGGATTTCTCCCGAAAAAGTAGATCATTATGCCGTAAGAGGACAGTACGGACGAGGCAAAGTAAACGGGCTAAAAGTAAATGGCTATCGCCAGGAAGAGGGAATTGCTCATGATTCCAATACGGAAACATTTGTCGCTATCAAGTTTTATCTGGATAATGAAAGATGGGAGGATGTTCCTTTTTATGTTCGTACCGGTAAGAAAATGAAAGAAAAGCATTCTTATATAACGATTCACTTTAAGCCACTTCCAAATTCTACGTTTTCAGAAAGCACCTCGCTTCTGTCGGCAAACCGATTGGTTATTAATATCCAGCCACAAATGGACATCAGATTGCAGTTTATGTCTAAAAAACCAGGCTTGTCTTTAGAGCTTAAACCTGTGGAGATGATTTTCGATAATTTTGCCTGTCAGACCGATACGCCCGAAGCTTATGAAACTCTTTTATTGGAAGCACTTGTGGGAGACCTTACACTGTTTATGCGCTCTGATCAGGTAGAAGAAGCTTGGGATGTGATAAAAACGATTCAGGAAACCTGGGAAAAAACCAAAGACCCATCGTTCCCAAATTATGCTTCAGGAAACTGGGGACCTGATGACAGTGATGCACTGGTCGAGCGGCAGGGACATCAGTGGGTTTAAAATCTAATGAAAAGAGAATGAATATTACGATATTTAATAATCTGGATGCTTTATATAAAGAAGCGGCAGATACATTTGTTGAGCTTTCGAAAAAAGCGATCCAGAAGCATGATAAATTTGTGGTCGCGTTGAGTGGTGGCTCTTCACCGAAAGCCATTTTTAGTTTATTAGCTACTCCCGAATATTCAGATAAAATAATTTGGAACAAAATCCATTTTTTTTGGGTAGATGAAAGATGGGTTTCTCTTGAAGACGAGAAAAGTAATTTTAAGATGACTTTGGAAGTACTTTTGAATAAGGTTCCGGTCAATAAAAATCAGATTTTCCCCATGTATAAAGAGGGAATTGAGCCTGAAAATTACGCTAAAGCATACGAAGCCCAAATCAGAAATGTTTTGGGAGCTGACGGTATTTTTGATTTCATTCTTTTAGGAATGGGTGATGATGGCCACACAGCTTCTCTGTTTCCAGGAGAAAAGATCTTACAAGAAAAAGAAAAATGGGTTGATGCCTACTATCTAAAGCCACAGGCAATGTTCAGAATTACTTTGACTGAACCTATTATCAATAAAGCTGAAAATATTCTGATTGTTACCTTTGGTAAATCCAAGAGAAACGCTTTGAATGAAGTTCTTAATGGTGTATATAATCCTGAACTATATCCACTACAGTTAATTGAAAAGAAAGCAGGAGTCCAGATTTTTACCGATAAAGAAGCTGGAATTTAATATCATTTAACTAGAGGGGACTCTAGCCAAAAAGGCTCCCTTAACGATTGACAAGGGTGCTTAAGTACTCTTGTCAATACAGTTATAGCCCCTTATGGAAATATTGGATCTTTTTTATCCTATGTCTCGGGCGATCCGTCGTGCCAAGACGCCTTTAATGTGGTACCCAAGGAATGAGTAGGGAAACTTAAATATAGTCAATTGGTCTATTCGATTTGAAAATAACAGTTAACAAAGCGACTGTTGCAGCATTCATTTTTGATAATGCAATTCTAACCTCAGGATCTTTCTGCGCTTAACTATATGTGAAATTGACGAGGGTGGCAATTACTGTTAATAAAAAGGCTCTCATGGCGTTCTGTTATACTAAAAATTTCCTGGCAGTTTAACCAACGGCTTCCATTCATGAATGGAATAGTACTAGATTATACTGCGCTTGTAGAAAGATACGTCTTTTTTCCTTTGTCGTGCCCGTTTGATTTATAATCTTTTCGGCAAGAGGGAGTTTACTTTCGATGTAGAACTCATTTCGGTTATATCCGTTTATCTGAAATTTTTAGACATATTATTGTTTGTTGAGGTGATTAGCTTATCCTCTATAAAATCTCTGCTTCACCAATAAGTTTAGGTCCTTCATGTAGCCACCATTTACGACCTTTTGTCAAATATTGCTCCAGCTCTTTTACAAGGAGAAAGCGAATAGTCGCAATTCTTTCTTGTCCAGGCATTAGATCTTCGCCCTCAAAATTTATATTACCTATATAAGTCCGCTGTAATTTACCTTCTGACGTATATTCAAACACGTGATTGGGGCTATATCCTGAGATGATGCCTGTTTTTCGACCGCCTTGCTCAGTAGGTGTTCGCTTTATTCTTGCCTTGACTATCAATAATCCATATTGGTTGGTAAGCTCTTTAATGCTGGCAAGGGTGTATTTGTCATATGCCATTACGTCGAACACTTTTGACACGCCCGTATCCAACCATCGTTTGTAGATAAGTTTGCCATTCATGAACAAGTGGAGCTCATTTTCTGAAAAATCTTTAAATATCATTTTGGGCGTTTTTATATTTAGTGTCTTGGATTATTTCTAAAACTCTTTGCAATCTCTAGCCTTTAAATTCTTCAATCAGTTTCTTCGCAATAGGTATATCTGCCGGAGCGAGTTTCCAGTCTAATAGATCGCTAACCTTTACCCACTCGAGTTGATCATGATCGGTAGATTCTGAAGCTATATTCTCGGTCTCGCAAATGAACGAGATCAATTTGATAGCGCCATTATCGTACTAATGTACAGTATCGAAAAAGTGCTGTTTGATTTTGACTTTCAAGTTGAGCTCTTCGATCAATTCCCGAAGCAGCGATTCTTCATTAGATTCACCATCCTCAACCTTACCGCCAGGGAACTCCCAATAGCCCCCTAAAGACTTTTCAGGTTTCCGTCGACAAATCAGAACAAGATCATCTTTGAATATAATCCCGCAAACAACTGTGATAAGATCCATAGTTATTGAGATTTTATTATCGTTAACTCGCCATCATCAAATCCCACCGTTATTGCTATCGCTTGGGCAAAAATTGAAGTTTTGAAATCTTCGGATTTTACATATGCTTGAACTAGACATTCAGCATATTTTAAAATATCCTGCCAGTCTTTATCTTTTAAAAACTCATTACCGAATGAAAAATATTTCTGTTTAGGCTCAAAGTTCCTATTGGTAGCCCAATCGTCATCATCTTTATCGAAAACTTTTGAGCCAGTGAGATACATGGTGAAACCTTCTTCTGATTCGAAAAGCCCGAAATTGAACGCAATTATAGATTTATCAATCCTTTCAGTTTTGTTGATGTTATCCACCCATTCGTGGAATCTTTGATCGACTGGTTTAACTTTATGCAGATAGCTCATCATGGTGCAGTAGGAGTAATGTCGTCAAAAGTAATAATTAATACGTATCTATTCTGGTTTTATTTTCAAGCTGAAAAGATGTTTGAGTGATTTTATCTCATCTCGGATTTGATCTTTGGGCATTGTGTGATCAATATATAAAGAATGAAGCTCCTAGCATCCTTTCTTCCATGGTAAATGGGACAAAAAGAGGGAAAAATATGACTTTAAACGATATGGCGGCGGTAGTTAGGAGATGACAATTACATATCTTTATCGCAGCATAGATTTTTTAGAGAATATTGTTAGTGCGAGAGATGTTGGAAATTACTCGGCGGGATTTATTGCAGGCAGAAAGGGTATCTATTGGGCACAAACCAGGAATAAGTCTTTTTAGACAAAGAACTTTTATGTATGATAAATAAAAAATGAGAACAATTATTAAAATCATTGGTTTTATTGCTCTTTTACTTCTAGTATTTGATCAGTCAAGGTCTATATATAGGCTTGATGATAGTCATTATATTACCGTTTGGAAAAGATTAGGTAATAAATGCATCATCACACTTGATAAACATTATTCAATTTTCAAGCCGTCTAAATATATTGAAACGACCAATGACAATTTGGTAACAATTGTTATTGACAAGCAACATGCAAATTCTGATTTTGTGCTATATTCGGGTCAAGATAAAGCTGTCAACATAGTCGGATATCAAAGTATAGTAATCTATAAAAATGATAAATATGAGGAGTTTAAAAAGCAGTATTATGAGAATAACAGCTATAAAATACACCACTTATATTTTTCTATCGATATCAAGGAAAAATTGATTTCAAAATTTAGTGATGATTAAATACTGTTATATCAATTTTTTTTCAATTTGTAATCTATACAGCCCGATCCGATGATTGGGCTGTGTGATCTTTAGTTCTTCAGTACTAATTCTGCTATTTTAAGTTATTGAATACGTTTATTGTTAACCTTTGAAGACTTTTCGGTATCTCCCGCGTACCGCTTACATACACCTTGTTTGTCCTAGATAGCCCCCGACACCGACTGAAGTAGGAAGATCCTTACGTTTCAATTGTCGAGAACAATAGATGTTGTATCGATGGCGGATATTCACCATCAGCCTCGAAAATATCAACCTTTGTCTGTAGCAACGCTTTATCCCTTATAATCCGATGTTTTGGGAAGACATTTTTTACTTTATTTTCCAGTTTCTCAAATACCCGAGATTCGATAGCACTTATAGGATCAAAAGATTTATCAAGATTGGATATATTCATAATCCTGATTGCATAATATGGTAAAATTACACTAACAAATAAAGAGTACAAAATCTCTTTATTTTCTTCTTGGATAAAGGAAAAGTGATAACAGGGGCTTCCGCCCATAAAGGAGTAGTCCCAAATTTCAGTTGATAGATCAGATAAGGAAGCCTTCAATAGATCCCATTGATTACGGTCGGACCATGCGCTATCGATATAGCTCTTCTTTTTCTTATAAGGTTCCGAATTAGCATAGGCAGCAATATCATCCAGTGAAATATCAGTCGGATAAAATTCCTTCAGTTGCTCTATTATTTGGTGTTTTTCCATCAAAACTAATTTACAAGTAAGATTTCAGGTTTTTATTCCTGCAAAATTGCAATATTCGAGCCAAGCAGAACACTAATATAAGCTTGCATTTCTATCTTCATATTGATCGGATTCTTTTTTACAAAGATTGTATATGTCAGATGCTAAATTAGAAGTCGAATTGATTAATTTCACATTTAAGTCACATTGACGAAGACATTCTTGCTGACAGACAGAACAAGGACAACTATCGTGTAAGTATTGCAGCTCTTATCAGGTTCACACTAGTCTTTTGAAATAGCTGAGTTGAGCGGATCTTTTACCATATTATTGAGAACTTTTTTTGTCATCCGGCTCATGAACGAATCTCGATAGGTCTGTCCGATAGGTACGGCATTTTTATAATGTTCTAATTGAACCATATTCCCATTGATCATTACAATAAATGGAGTAGCAATGATAAAAGACTTATGGATTCGCATAAAGCGATCAGGCAGTAATATATTGTTTAAAGCACTTATGTTGAGCTGGACCATAATACTTTTGTCATCAGCGGTGTAAAAACAGACATATTTTGCTTTAGCTTCAATGTATACGATTTCGTTAAGCTTAATTTTGACCAGCTTCCCTTTATATTCTGTTTTGACAAATATAAATTCTTCCTCTTGTTTAGCGTCGATCGAAAGCTGTTGTTGCGCCCTTTCCACCGCTAGTAGAAAACGTGGAAAAAATATGGGTTTTAATAGGTAGTCCACAACATTGAGGTCAAATCCTTCAAGGGCATATTCTCTGTATGCGGTCGTGAGAATTACCTTATATCTTTCATTCAACATCTTCAAAAATTCCAATCCAGTTATTCCCGGCATTTGAATATCCAAAAACAACAGATTGACCTCCGTGTTGTTAAGTAACTGTAATGCAGCTATTGGATCGGCTGCAGTACCCACTAAATTTAAATAGGGAATCTGTTCAATATGTAGTGTCAGCAGTTCGATATTGTGTGGTTCGTCGTCAATTACGATACAATTTATCATATGTTAGATATTTATAATTATTTCGGTTATGTAATAATTTTCGTCTTCCTTAATTGTAAATGTGTGTGTGCTGCCGTACATCAGATTCAGGCGTTGTTGCACATTATTTACGCCGATACCTTTTGATAATTCTTTTGGACCATTTCTTTTTTTATTACTTATCAAGAAGTTTATTTTGGAGTTTCGGGCCATAATTTCAATTGAGACCTGATTTTTTGCATCATGAAGTTCACCATGTTTAAATGCGTTTTCAACCAGCGTGACTAAAGTTAAGGTAGGGATTTTAGCGTCCTTAAGTTGAATATCTTCGCTGTAGCTTATTTTTATGTTGTTATTGAACCGGATTTGGTTCATCTGAATAACTTTTTTTATTTGCTCAGCTTCTAAAGCTAACGGTACAATTCCCTGTTCACCCCAATCCTCCAATGCGTAACTCATTATTTCTGATAGCAGATGGACTGCCTGTGACGCTTCAGGATTGCTCTTATACGTTTTTGTGTAAATTAAGCTCAATGAATTAAAAAGGAAGTGAGGATTGATCTGATATTTTATTGCCGCCAATTCCGCTTTTAATTTTTCACGCTCCAACTGTTCTTTAATCCTGCGAATCACGTTTGAACAAATAGCAACGGCCACAAAATAGGATATAACGGTGGAGGCAATATTTAGTATTGTTGTTGTTATAAAAAATGAATCCGGACTTAGGTTTCCGGCGCTTTCTCGATCGCTTCTGTGCACGAAAAATGTCCAGTAATATTCATAAATAGTTAGCACGGTGAAGAAGGCGATGACCTGGACTGATACTTTTCCCCAGCGTCGATCCATAATCGCGGGTATAGCAAAATGATATATAAGCACGTAGAAAACTACCGTGCCTTTTATGATTGTATGAGTAAAACTTACATAGAGATTAATTCCACCTTCAAATTGATCAACTGTTTTATCAAATCCCTGAAGTTGTACCAGAAAGAGAAATACGGCGACACTCCATATTCCATAAATCAGGAAAATAACCAAAAACTCCTTCCACTTTATCCTGAATGCTAATGACATTTAAACCTTGAATAACTTATTGCTGTTCTTTTTTTAAACAAAATTAGTTGAAATGGATGATGATTGAAAGTTTTATCTATTGACAATAAGATTATAGGCATGAACGGTACTATTGGTTACATCAAAACGGACAAGCGATATCGGGCAGGCGGCCAGATGTCGTGCAATGGTGATATTAATATAATAGTTTCCGGCCCCAAGTACAAGGACCGGAAATTGATACATTAGGAAATCATGTATTTGTTAAATTGTTGCACGCTCGGATATTAATTGAGTAACTATAAAATTAATTGAAGACCTGACAGCTGTATTAGCACGATGAGCATAAAATTACAGGGATGCGATTTATTTATATTTGACAAATGTCGCTACAATTTTTTTAACCTTGATATTATTTGTAATCGAACCGCCTGTATAAGTATTATTCTTTTTGCCGTTCTGTAGATTTCCAAAGTCTGATTTTGATGATCCCGTCACTTCCTCGGTGAGTTTCATGACCACAGCATCCGCACCTTTGGATTGGCCGAGTGTTATTACCTTTTGCTGCGCGGCCTCTATGGAGCCAAAACCTTTGCCTATATCCGTTGTTCCCATTACTTCGTATCCTTTTTTAATGTCATTTACATCAAAAAAAACATCCACATGCTGGGTTGGAGCATAACTTTTCCCAAAGTAAGATGGAGCAGAACAAGAGGTGGCGGCTAAGGCAATCATTGCAACCGATTTGATCAATAAATTTTTCATTTGTTTAATTATGTATGAGTGATTTTATTTCTTATTTCGTGCAATATTAGGGGAAAGATAAGTAGGTATAAAGTTTTAAGCATCAATAAAGGTATTCGTGGTATAAACACTGTAATTTACTGCATTAAATAGCTTAAGAACCATTTCAATTGGCCTCAGGTCTAAGCATATTGGAAGCAATCTGTAAAGTATTGGAATGCCAGCCTTGAGACATTTTGGGATTTGTTGAGGGCTGAGGGCCTGATTTTGTTTAGATAAAATCTTGATGATCTGAACTTCTGAAAGTTTACTGTTTTTCATAGCCTTCCAAATTCAAAAACTATATTTAAATGTTTCGGTTTTTCGGGAAGAGGTCAGATGCAAATTTACAGTTTCTCTATTTTTATTTAGGTAAGTGTGCAATCAATTCGACTTCTAATTTAGCATCTGACATATACAATCTTTGTACCTGTATCCAGGTAGCGGCAGGAAAGTCATGATTGTAAAACTTTTTCCTTACATCATTATATTTCTTCATTGCTTCAATGTCTGTCGTGTACAAATTCTCTTTTACCACATGTTGAAATGTTGCTCCAAAACTGGCCAAAGACGCTTTTAAATCAGTGTAAACTGCTTGAATTCCTTTAGGGGAAAGATCCGTCGTTACGGCGCCCGATATATAAAGAATGTTATCAACTTTTAAAACTTGACAATATCCCGCTGTTGTATCCTGTTTCATTTTGTTGTTGTTCCAATGCCATTTGTCTTTTTTGATATTTTTTTCCTGTGAAAAAGTATTGCTAAAAATTAATAGAAATGGAAGTAAAATAAGGTATTTCATAGCTTTTGGTCTTTATTTAAATGGAGATCTTCATTGTTTAGTTATTTTCCTAAATTAAGAAATTTAGGAATTGATTACACCTTTTCAGAAACTTCTATCTTTATTTCAAAATAGAGAATAATAGCTCCTCCGTTAAAATGTTCGATTTTTATGCGTTACAGGTAGGGAAAGAATCCTGCTACTAACTAAAAATGTCTTTTACCGGTTGCCTCATCTCAATTAAAGAAAAGATCATCATTTAACAGACTTTTCGATATCTCCTTCATATCGCTTAGATAGATATTGTTTTCCATAGATAGCGAGTTCTACATTCATATTTTTTCTTTACTCATAAAAACGAAAGATATGGTAAATCAATTTTTAATTAAGGAAACTAGGGAAGATATGGCCCGAATTCTCTACTTTTAAAATATCCTGTTTTGCGGAGGGAGGTCAATTAGTAGGAAATATAAAATTTTATTGTGGGTACCAATGATTTTGATTTAGTAAATTTATCACTATATTAAGTTCGTCGTTCGTACCAATTATCAGAATTTGCCAAATGAAATCTCCTAAAGAAGCTGCTACACTGGAAAAACTTAAAAATGGAGACCTAAATTCGTTTAATGAAATTTATTTCCATTATTCGCCAAAGATCTATGTTAGATTGATCAAATTGGTGAAAAATCAAACTATTGTAGAAGAAATCTTACAAGAAGTATTTACCAAAATATGGCTCCAACGTGAAAAGATTGACCCTAATAAGGGATTTGTCTCATTTCTCAATCATATTGCGGATAATTTGGCTATGGATTTTTTTCGAAAAGTGCAGAGAGACAAGGCTCTTCAATTGGAAATATGGGCTTCAGCTATAGAACTGTATTATCATACCGAAGAAAAACTGTTTTTCAAAGATAAACAACAGATGTTGACCAATGCAATCGACTCCTTGAGCCCCAAACGAAAGGAAATTCTGATCCTCAATAAATTTGAAGACAAAAGTTATAAAGAAATAGCTGATTTACTGGGTATCTCAGTATCTACTGTGAGTAATCAATTGGTGAGTGCACTCAAAGATATCAAAAAATATATTCAAGAAAACTACCGAGATGAGTATATAATCAGTCTTTTTGCGGCCTTTTTATTTAAGCTATAAAAAAAATAAAAAAAGTAATAGTGTGATTCTCTTTGTCAAACGTATAGAGTAACAAATACAGCAATGTATTGAACTAATTATAGTAAATTTTGAAAGAGCAATCCTTTAAAGATCAATTGTTGGCGTATATCCACAACCGCTTGGATGCGCAGTATTATGAGTCATTTTTTGACGAAATGGCCGAGATTGATACTGCAATTCTAGAGTTATGGATCACTGAGATGCTAGATCAGGATGAAGGACAAGCATTACAACAAATTCCGTTACCAGATTTAAGCATGGTTCATCGGAAAGTGCTCGATCATATTTATGCAGTAGATCCGCCAAAACCTATGCTAATTCAGAGAATAAGCCCGTGGGCCTGGGCTTCCTGTGCCGCTGTGCTAATTTGCGTACTGTCGGTTCTCTTTTTGAAAAATTTCTCGACCTCAACAAAAGAACAGGTTACCTGGTATGAAAATAAAAATGCTTATACAATCAATGCTCAGCTTCCTGATAGCACGACCGTTATCCTTTATCCACATGCAAAAATTGGATTCGAATATAGTGGCCGAGGCCACCGCGATGTACATCAGGTGCAAGGGCGAGTTATTTATAACGTGCACAAAAACAAAAATGCACCTTTTCAAGTCAATTACAGAGGATATTTGACCACTGCCTTAGGGACAATATTTAGCGTAGATCCCAAGGATGCCGATCATGTACTGATAAAACTAATGGAGGGCAAAATCTCGGTCGGATCAGTTACAGCGGAAAGTCGAGATTTAATATACCTCAAACCAAAAGAGGAAGTATTGGTTAATTTAAAACTGCAGCAGATGATTAAGTTTTCGGAGCCTGAATTGACAAAATCTCAGCCTGATCGTGTAGATAAGGAGTTAAGAAAACTCATTCCACATCTAACTGCCAATGTCGAATGGACCAATCAGTCTGTCAAATTTAACCAAACCAAAAACGTTCTACTCTTAAGAGTAATCGAAAGCCTTTATGATGTTTCGATTATATGTGATAATCCTGATTTGCTCAACAGTTCATTTACAGGAAGTTTAAATAGCAAAGAATCGCTAGCCAATTTTTTGAACAGCTTCTGTCAATTGAACGATTGTACATTCCAAGTGAACAATGGTATTGTTAACATCAGTAATTCGGGAAGAAAGGAGGACGTACAGTAGGAGAGAATCAACCCAACGCAGAAAAATAAACCAATATATAAATCAGAATAACCAACTGTAAACAATTATGAAGCATATTCTAATCAAATTAATGCTCGTGGGATTGCTATTTCCATACTTTTCTGTAGGATTTGCGCAATCAAACCTGAAAGTAAATGGTAAAATAGTAGACAACGAAGGTAATACATTACCCGGCGCAACTATTGATCTTG
>Ga0265296_1002526_pt1 | contig 18271 bp, 11 predicted proteins | sample MunlanPumphouse1_FD_189073 | JGI IMG/M metagenome (GOLD analysis project Ga0265296, IMG submission 189073) | Groundwater microbial communities from a municipal landfill in Southern Ontario, Canada - Pumphouse #1 | ecosystem: Environmental > Aquatic > Deep subsurface > Groundwater | place...
TATCTGATTCGTTCCTTCGGTAATCTGGGTGGACTTGGCATCTCTCATCATACGTTCCACAGGATGGTCTTTCATATAACCATAACCACCCAGTATCTGTACCGCATCGGTCGTAACCCTCATGGCAGTATCCGAGGCCATACACTTTGCCATAGCAGCATATGGAAGGATATCTCTTATACCACGATCTAACATAGAAGCAGTCTGATATATCAATGCTCTCGATGCCTCAACCTGTATCTTCATATCGGCAAGCATAAACTGGATACCCTGATTTTCAGATATCGGTCTGCCAAACTGGATCCTCTCTTTAGAATAACGTGTTGCATAGTCCAATGCACCCTGAGCGATACCCAGTGCCTGGCTGGCTATTCCCAATCTGGTCTCTTTTATAGATTCTGTAAGTATCTGCCAACCAGAACCTTCTCGGCCAAGGAGGTTCTCCTTAGGTACCCTCGCATCCTCAAAGATAAGTTCAGTAGTCTGAGAACCCCGCATACCCAGCTTATCCTCTATCTTACCTATATTAAACCCCGGCGTATCCTTCTCCACAACAAACCCGGATAGCCCTTTTGTCCCCTGCCCACTACCGGTTCTGACAAAGGTGGTGTATATATCAGCAATCCCCCCTGCTGTAATGAAGCATTTAGAACCATTAATGATATAGTAATCACCGTTTAGAACTGCCTTCGTCCGCATAGAACCCACATCGGACCCGGCGCCAGGCTCGGTTAGCGCCCAGCTCATAATTACATTTCCCTTCCCCAGCCGACTGAAAAATCTCTCCTCCTGTTCTTTATTGACACTCACCAAAAGGGTGGTCAGGCACGACCCCTGTGTGGCGACCAACATAGAGGATGAGGCACAGACCCTGGCGATTTCCTCTATTACCATGTAATAGGTTGTGTGATCTGTTTCCAATCCCCCGTATTTTTTAGGGAGTTTCAGCCTTAATAGATCGTATTCTTCAAAGAGGTCTACCACATCACGGGAAAATTCACCTGTTTTATCGATCCTGACTGCAATAGGCGCAAGTTTTTCTTCAGCCAATTTCCTGACTGTCTTACGTATCATATCCTGTTCTTCTGTAAGTTGAATCATTATCTTCTTTCATACCTCCAATCCTTTAAATATCGTAGTTCTCCCCGGTTTCTCAAAGTAGGCATCTATAAGGCCATCAACATTACTCTTCTCATTATTGTTCATAAGAGTTTCTCCCGCCCTTATTAAAAAGACCTTGAGGGCAGATCCATAGTTCTTTAATGTCCATCCAGTAACTTTAATATAAAACCGGTGACTTCCTCAGGGCTTGAACCGGGTCCAAATACACCAGCTATCCCCAACCCTTTTAGTGTGGAGGCATCTTTATCAGGGATTATGCCGCCAACTATAACCGGCATGACCATACCCTTCTCTTTCAACGTTGAAATCAAAACCTCTGATAAATAAAGGTGTGCCCCTGTTGAAGAGCTTATCCCAATCAGACCCACATCCTCCTCTTCTGCAACCTTAACAACTTCATTCAAGTCCTTGAATCTGGGATAATATATCACTTCTATCCCTGACTCCCTACATCTGTTCACGATAGTTCTCAAACCTATATCGTGACCCTCAAAAACATGCCGTGTCAATAATACCCTTATCTTTTCTTTTTTGGCTGTTTCCATAGAATCCCCCCTTTAGCAAGGATATGCCTGCCCGTATACCTGAAAAAAAACCTCCATCATCTCTCCCAGAGTACATCTGGCCCTCGCGGCATCAATCAGTACCGGCATCAGATGACCTGCCTGGTCAACCGACATATACCCACGGGCCGTCTCCTCCACTCTTTTCAGCGCATTCTTCACCTCATCCTGGTTCCGTGACTGTTTCCATTCTATGATCCTTTGAGCAGCCATCTTTTCTACAACCCCCTGATCTACAGTGAACTCGGGAACTTCCAATGCCTCTTCCTGTCTGTACTTATTGACGCCTACAATAATTCTCTGCCCGGAATCCACTTCTTGCCTCCACGTCCTGATCCTTTGATCCAGAATGTTCCACAGCCACCCTGTCTCCATACATCGGGTAAACCCACCTCTTTCTTCGATTTCCCCTGTAATCTTCCACGCCTCTTTTTCCAACCTGTCTGTCAGCCACTCCACATAGTAAGAGCCTCCAAGGGGATCACATAACTTGGCCACACCAGACTCATTGAGGATAATCTGGTTTATTCTGAGAGAGGTGATGGCGGCATCTTCCGATGGAAGCGAAAGGGCTTCATCATAGGAAGATGTATGGATCGATTGTGTACTGCCCAGCACAGAGGCTAGAACCTGGAGGGTAGCCCTGGTTATATTGTTAAGGGGCTGTTGGGCTGTGAGGTTTATACCACCAGTGTGCACGTGGATTCTGAATTGTTGAGAAGCTGCCTTCTCACATCCAAACCTCTCCTTTATGGTCTTTGCCCACATCTTCCTGAATGCCCTGAGTTTGCATATCTCCTCAAAAAAGTCCATCCCCATATGCATTTGAGCACTAAAACGGGGGATCATATCATCAGGGTTGAGGCCTACCTTTATACCACATTCTATCAACTCTATAGCCTCAGACAGCATAAACGCCATCTCCTGGGCAGGGGATGCACAGTTTTCTCCCACCACATAACCACAGAGATTTGTATGGTTCCATCGAGGCATATTCTCAACACAGTACTTGATCAGCTCAACCTGGAGTTTCAACTGTTCCTGTGGGGGATGATCCCTGGTATTCTGTCCCAGCCAGGAAATTTTCCTGCGATTTTGGCTCTGTCCATTGAGATCTTTCGGCTCGTAACCCAGCCTCTCAGCATATGCGACGTACATTGCCAATATGGGCAGACATGTCGTCTTTGTGCTAAAGCCCACCCTCGTCTTTTTCAAATCGTATCCATCACATATAATCCGAATATCCTCTTCTGAGTTCACCGAGGTCCCGCCTATTCCAACCATCCCCCTCGCCTCCTGGGTAGCGGGGTCATAGCCATAAGCGGATGCCAAATCAGGAACAACAAAGAGAACTGCTCCTTTATACCCCTTCATACCTTCCTTGGCCAATTTTTCGCCTCTCTCTCTCGTATCCTCTGCCCTGGCGTATCCATGGATCTGCTGGGTCATCCACGGCTGATACTGATAAGTAAGAGGATAGAGTCCCCTGGTATATGGGTAAGAACCGGGCATTTCGATATCACTATAGTCAATATCCGATATGTCCAGCGGGGTATAAACCGGCTTTAAGGAAATCCCCGACTCTGTATGAGACTCTGGTATTTTAAACCCCGGTTTCTTCTCGTACTTTTCTGTATAATTTTTCTGCCATCTCTCTTCCATCTCTTTAACTTTATTCACGCTATTTTTGTCTGCCATAGTAACTACCTCATCCTCTATGTATTTTGTTAGCCGTTATTTCACCCGAAAATACACCTATCCTGTCATTACGAGCCCCAGACAAAGCAATCCCACCCTTTGAGATTGCTTCGTCGCTCACCTGAGGCAAACCCTTCACAAATACATTTTCCTACCGAGGTCTCTCAATCCATCCCTTTAGGCTCCTTCCATCCTGTAAGAGGAACAAGCAACCCTTTATCAACATCAGCCTTGAAGAACCTGCAGTGTTTCCCGCCTATATGGTCCCCTTTCTTAAAGGTAATTGGAGGACAAAGACCTTTTGTATTAAAATCCCTGAAGCCCTCTAAGCAATCAAGCATCGTCTCATGATTCAGTTCTTTTCCTGCTTGTTTCATAGCTTTAGAATAGACCATGGCGCTAGCCCAGCCTTCTGTATAGAATTTATTACGCATCCCTTTACCAGGCTGGTATTTTTCGGCAATCTCCCTAACTGTGGCCATACCGGGGCTGTCGTCATACCAGGAATTTATATAATGAACCCCTATAAATTTATTTGCTGATTTTCCTGCCAACTTAACGGTTTCATCGAAAGAAGCAGCATATCCACCAAAAAAAGCAGGATCATACCCATACTTTCTTGCGGACCTCAATAATGCTACACAACTCCCTATCTCCTGGTGAGCTATTACGTACTTTATGTTATCTCTCTTTAAATTGAGCACCTGAGATGTAGCATCAATAGCACCCGGGCTGAGTACTTCATTGTATATTTCTATGTCATATAACTTGGCCTGTTTTCTGGCAGCGGCAAGGCCGTTTTTGCCGTAGTCATTGTCAAAGGTCGTAAACCCTATCTTCGTTCCCTTCCCCTTGAAGTCGTTGGCAATATAGTCTATTGTTGCTCTAAGCCCATCTTCATAAGGGAGTGCTATGATAAAGATATATTTCTTTTCTTTCCATACCCTGGAGATGCTCAGGGTCATAGTCGGAACCTTCAGTTTGTCGATTTGTGATGACAAAGCTACCGTTTGAGATGTACCTGCCGGTCCAAGGATGGCGATCACCTCATCCTTATAAAGGAGTTTTTTGAAGGCTGCTATAGCCATGGGGATCGAATAACGGTCATCTTCAACAATCAATTTTACCTTTCTCCCATTAATTCCCCCCTCTTCATTTATGTATCGAAAGTAGTTTCTTGCCGCTTCAAGATAGGGTATGGTGTTCACAGCAATAGGTCCCGTCAAATCAACTATTACCCCAAGCTTTATAGTGTCATCGGTTACCCCTCTTGCTTCTCCTGCGTGGGAGGGTACACCAACCGACAATATTATGGTTGAAATCAAAAACAAAACTATTATTGAATGGTTTATTCTGTTCATGATATTCCCCTTTCTAAAAACGGGTTAACAAACATTCTTGACTCCCTCTTCATGAAGGGCCATCAGTCTTTAAGTCTTTTCACCCCCTTTTGCCGGCACAGTCAAGTCCATATAGAAACTTCAATCTTGACGGCTTCGTAAAAAGTCCATCTGCGGCGTTCCGCTGCATCCTTCGTCGTTGCAGCGTACCCCTAAGTACGCCTCATTCCTCAGGATTTGCGCGCCTTGCATCTGGAGCTTTTTACTTTGCCATCCCAGTTTTGACTTTTTACGAGTTCTTCAATCTTAGCTTAATCGATTCAGCTTTCTCAAATAGCACTCTGATTACGTAATAAACCTCTCTTTATCAAATTGAAACCGGAGACAAGAAGCTCCTTTACCTCATTTTCAGAAACATTGAGATGAATCCTCATAACCATAGTTTGGGCAATTCCAATAGATAAACCCCACAGAATACGGGCTATGTGGCGGGGGTCTACCTCTATAAAATCCCCCTGGTCAATACCTTTTTGGATTACATCCCTCAAAATCTTCAAGGCCATACCTGCCTTACGGTTGATCTCATCCGATAATTCAGGAGGTATCTTATCCATAATATCCTCATGGAGTAAGTATGCTGAGGTCTTTATATAATTTATGTCTTCTTTGTAGTATCGGTAGAATGACAAAGCCAACCTGTCCAGCATCTCGGCAGGCTTTAAATCCAGATCGGCTGTTTCCCTGTACTTGTCCAGCAGGTTATCAAGCCCCTTTATAAAAACCGACATGAACAGCTCTTCTTTAGTCTTAAAATAGAGATAGATGGTCCCTTTAGCCAGCTCTACCCTGTTCGATACATCATCAACGGTGGCTGTAGCAAAACCTTTTTCTGAAAGAACCTCGCATGCAGCGTCCACAATATCCTGTCTTCTCTTCTGCTTATCCCTCTCTTTTCTCTCTATTACACCCATTCTGAAAACCTTTCTTAACTGTTCTTGACTAGCAGTTATCTAATGACTCTCGGTCATCACTAACCCATTCTAGTATATAATGACTTTTTGTCAATCTGAAAATTTTCTGAATTTTCCTTATTTTTATCACCGAAATATAGGTGTCGAAAAAATTGAAAGAATGATTGACTTTACAAGTGGAAAAATCTGGTATTCATCCACGGTGACGGAGGGAGTTATAAAATCTGGCTTAGGCAACTCCGTTATTTTCAGGGAAATTACAACCTTATAGCTATTGAACCACCAGGTCATGGTAAATCAAGGGGAGATGGAGGGATTCTTGAAATTTCCGCATGACCCTGCATCCGTCTGATTTTTTCCTTGATCTTAAGGTTTATGTATGACATATATGACATGTTGTAATAGACAGTTCTTCCTGAGCTCTTAGTAATGCCACTAAGACAGTAAATCCTATAGTGTTTCTCCTTTAAAATTTCTAGCTCCACTCAACACTGCGGTTCTTCTTCTAATCCCCACTCTGATTTTCCACTAACAGGTTAGAGGTTTATAGACTTTTAATAATTAATGATTTTTAACTTGAAGGGAGGTAACGATGAAAAAGATCAGCATTTTCTTAATCGTACCATTTTTATTATTCTGCTATAGTACAATTTCCGCTGAAACCAGAGGGGTAACAAAGGACACAATAAAAATGGGTCATATCACAGCCGACACAGGACCCATTGCAAAAGATTCACAGTCCATTACGGAAGGGGTACGCAACTATATCCGCCACATAAATGAAGAAGGGGGGATCAACAATCGAAAAGTTGAATTGATTTCAGAGGATAGCGGTTACTCAATACCAAGGGCTATGTCAGCCTTCAAAAAATTACTCTATAGGGACATGGTATTCACCTTTTTTGGACCAACATCTACAGGTGAGGCTACGGCTTTGTTGTCTCAAATAGCAAAGGAAAAGGTTGTGACCGTACCCATAACCGCAGCTGAGACCATGTCCAAACCCCTGAAAAGGTATGTTTTTGGTGCTTCTTTAAGTTATGAGGCTGCAATCAGGATATTATTTGACTACGTAATGGAGGATCTCAAAGCCAAAAATCCTAAGATTGCAATTGTGTATCCCGATGTGGAATTTGGCAAAGTAGGACGAACAGAGGCCAGGATACAGGCAAAGATATATGGGGTTGAACTCCATGAGGAAATATTAAATATGGGCTCTCTTGAAGCCACATCTCAGGTTCTTTCCATGAAGAAATATAACCCTGATTTTGTAATACTTCATCACGTTATTGCACCTGCCTGCATCTTTTTAAGAGAGGCGAGGAAGTTTGGTTTGAAGACAAACTTTTTAACAACTATAACAGACACAAATCTGGATACCGTTACGATGGCTAAAGAAGCAGCCAGAGGGGCTGTTGGAGTAAATTGTTTCAGGTCATGGTATGAAGATGTCCCAGCGGTTAAAAAGATGAGGGAAATAACCCTAAGGTTTCACCCTGGTACCGATAAACCGTACCGCAGTGAGTACTATACGGCCGGCTGGATTATTGCAACGATATTTTCAGAAGGTATGAAGAGGGCGGGAAGAGATCTAACCAATGAAACCCTGTTACAGGCGATGGAGACCATAAAGGACTTTGGCGGAGGGGGGGTAACCGGGCCCATCTCCTATAGCCCCACTGACCACAGAGGCCATATATATGGTATGCTCTACAAGGCCGATGTTGAAAAAGGCATAGTGGTGGCTTTCGGTAATTGGAGAAAACCCCTTCATCCATAAATAATTGCTAAAGAATGTAGAAAGGGTTAATACAGATTGAAATACGAACTAGAAAACAGAATCGTTCATGCCCTTGCCGAACTTCCCCTGGATTATAGGGAACAGATGGCATTCATCCGAAAAGAGAGAAAGAGTGGAGTCAAATGGGAAACAGCAGGGGTCCTTGTCCTTCTTGGAAAACACCCAATACACAGCAGTTCGGAGGACAACTACTTTTTTTTACTGAACAAAAGATCTGCTAATGTACAACAGCCGGGGGATTTATGTTTTCCAGGAGGGCATCCCAAGCAATGGATGGACCTCATATTGAGCCACTTGATAATCCCCCACATCCTTCCATTGAGGAAAGGCCTGGGGTTCCAGATGAACAAAAAAAACAACAGAGAATCCTTCCAAACCATCACATATTTTCTAGGCAATGCCATTCGGGAGGGCTTCGAAGAGATAAGACTCAACCCCTTTAAGATAGATTTTTTGGGGGCTTTGAGCTGTTACAGGTTAGAATTGTTCCATAGGCTGGTCTTCCCAATGGTAGGGATAATGAAGAAAGAGACAAACCTCAAACCAAACTGGGAAGTGGATAAGATTCTAAAAATCCCCCTGACATCATTGTTTAACCATAACGACTATGCCACCTACAAACTTAAAGTAGAAGGAAGGTTTAGAAAGATATTCCATAACGATTGGGGCGATTATGACTGCTTTATCCATCGTGAAAACGGCCAGCCAGATGAAATACTGTGGGGGGCTACCTACAAGATTATAATGTCCTTCTTAAAGGCCGTTTTCGATTTTACCCCGCCTGATACGAAATTACGTCCCATTATTCAAGGGGAACTGTATCCAACCGTTTCTTAATACTGAATAGCGTTTGACAATATGGCTTATGTTGGGTATTGTAATTATATTGATCCACATTAAATCATAAATATCCAGAAGATAGTTTGCCCGACCCCAATTACCCCGAACTGGACTAAGAACTATAAAAAGTGACCTCTGATGGATACCGATTTATCATTCATAACAAACGAAAAAAATCAAAGCCTGAAAGACAGATTTGAAGTATTGATTAAAGACACTTCTTTTTTTGATTGCCTTGTGGGGTATTTCTATACCAGCGGATTCCACGCCCTGTATAAATCACTGGAAAAAACAGAAAGAATCCGAATTCTGATCGGCATCAGCACTAACAGGCAGACCTATGATTTGCTCGATAAGGCCGGTAAATCAAAGCAGCAAGCCATTGAATTTTCACATGCCGAGACTAAGGAAGAAGTTGAAAAGTTGATAGAACAGGAGTTGGCTGATTCAGAAGACAATAGAAAAGTAGAAGAAGGGGTGAATAAGTTTATTGAATGGGTCAGGGATAAAAAATTGGAAATCAGAGCCTATCCATCGCAAAATATCCATGCCAAGCTTTACATTATGACCTTTTACGAAGGTGACAGAGATGTCGGGCGGGTAATTACCGGCTCCAGCAATTTTACCCAGGCAGGACTCATTGACAATCTGGAATTCAATGTGGAGTTGAAAAACCGCAGCGACTATGACTTTTCCTGCCAAAAGTTTGATGAATTATGGAAAGATGCGGTGGATGTCAGCGAAAGATATGTTCAGACAATACAGGAGAAGACATGGCTTAGCCAAAATATCATGCCGTATGAACTCTACCTGAAATTTCTCTATGAATATTTCAAAGATGAACTAGGCCAGACAGGCGAAGTGTTCATTAAATATCTCCCGTCTGAATTCAAAAAACTCGAATACCAGGAGCAGGCGGTTTTAAATGCCAAAAAAATACTACTGGAGTATGGCGGTGTTTTCATTTCAGATGTCGTAGGATTGGGCAAGACTTATATTTCCGCCATGCTGGCAGGACAGCTTGATGGTAGAACCCTGGTTATTGCACCCCCGATGCTTCTCGAAAAAACCAACCCCGGTTCCTGGACTAATGTTTTTTCCGATTTTCGCGTGCCGGCTGATTTTGAATCACTTGGCAAACTGGACGATCTGCTCAATAGAGGAACTGAAAAATACACCAACATCATTATTGATGAAGCGCACCGCTTTAGAACAGAAGCCACGATTACCTACGAGAAGCTGGCGGAAATCTGCCGAGGCAAAAGGGTCATTCTGGTCACAGCCACGCCTTACAACAACGCCCCAAAAGATATTCTCAGCCTGTTAAAATTGTTCCAGCCGGCCAAGAAAAGCGCCATTCCCAACCTTCCCGACCTGGAAGGGTTTTTCAGCCGCCTCGAACAGAAACTGAAAAAACTGGATCGCCAAAAAGACTATGATAAATACATACGCACCGTGAAAGAAAATGCCAGGGAAATCAGGGAAAAGGTTCTTAAATATTTGATGGTGCGCCGCACCCGCACTGAAATTGAAAAGTATTTTTCCAAGGATATTACCCAGCAAGGATTGAAATTCCCAGGGGTTGAAAAGCCCACTCCGCTCTTTTATGAACTCAATGAGAAAGAGGATGAGATATTCAGTAAGACTATCGCACTGATCGTGGATAAATTTAAATATGCCCGCTATATGCCCATGCTCTACTATCAAGGCAAGGTGGACCAGCTTGAGAAGCAATCCCAGCTAAACATGGGCAGGTTCATGAAAATCCTGCTGGTCAAACGATTAGAAAGCAGTTTCTTTGCCTTTCGAAATTCGGTGGGCCGGTTCCTGAACTCCTATGAAATGTTCATCAGGGAATTTGACACCGGCAATGTCTATGTGAGCAAAAAGCACACGAATAAAATCTTTGAACTCTTGGAAAACGATGATGATGAAGCGGTGCAGCACCTGATTGATGAAGGCAAAGCGGAACGATTTGACAGTAACGAATTTAGTGAAGCACTGCGAACTGATTTGCAGCATGACCATGACATCCTTTTGGAAGTAAAAAAACTCTGGACGCATATTGAACGCGACCCGAAATTACTAAAATTCTTGCGCGAGCTGTCAACGGCTCCGGTTTTGAAAGAGAATCATCTCATCATCTTTACGGAATCCAAGGAAACCGCCAACTATTTGTTTAAAAATTTACATCAAAAATACCCGGACAGGGTGTTGTGCTATACCGGCGATTCAGGTGAAGCCACACGCGATAAGGTCATCGAAAACTTTGACGCCCGTGCCCGCCATCCGAAAGACGATTACCGGATACTGGTTTCTACAGAAGTATTGTCCGAAGGCGTCAACCTGCACCGCTCCAATACGGTCATCAACTATGATATCCCCTGGAACCCGACACGCATGATGCAGCGGGTAGGCCGTATTAACAGGGTGGACACAAAGCATGATACCATCTACACCTTCAATTTTTTTCCCACAGTCCAGTCCAACGACCAGATAAAGCTTAAGGAAGCTGCAGAAGCAAAGATCAATGCCTTTCTTACCCTCCTGGGCGGTGACGCCGAGCTGTTGACCGAGGGTGAACCCATCGGCTCGCACGAACTTTTTGACAGGTTGTTTTCCAGACAGACATTGGAAGGCGAGGATAATGACGGGGAGAGTGAATTGAAGTATCTCCACGCTATCAAAGAAATTCGCGATAAAGACCCTGACCTGTTTGAAAAAATAAAACGATTGCCCAAAAAAGCACGGACTTCAAAATATCGCGCTGAACAGGCAAATTCACTGATCACATATTTTCGGCGAGGCAAACTGCAAAAATTCTTTCAAGCTGGCACTAAGCAGGAAACAGCAGAACTCGATTTCATCTCCGCGGCAAAAATACTGGAAAGCAATCCCGATGAGCAAAAGCAGAAATTGCCGGAGCACTTCTACGACTTGCTGGATAAAAACAAAGAAGCCTTCATTTTCACGACTACCGAAGAAATGCCGCAACAGGCCTCAAGAGGCGGACGCGACAGCGCGGCGCAAATCCTGAAAATCCTGAAAGCAACAATGAAAAACATACAGAAGCTTACCGACGATCAGGAGGCTTATCTTAAGAAAGTCCTTGCACGCCTTGAAGAAGGCAATCTGCCCAAGCAGACGACTAAACAAACCCTGAAAGCCCTGGATGCACTTAAGGGAGAAATTATGAATCCCTTCAAGGTGTTGGCAGTGCTTCAAACCAATATTCCGGCAAAACTTCTTGAAGAACACTATGCCGAACAGACCCCGACGGTCTTCGGCAAGCGGGAAGTCATCCTGTCGTTGTATTTAACAGGCGAATAAGTATGGATAAACAACAGGCACGAAGTCTGATTAAGACAACTTTTGAACAACCATTTGATAAAGACCGGTTTACCAGGTTTATGAGAGACCTTTTAAACCATATTGAAGATGACGTTATTCCTGCCCGTCATGGACAATTCATTCCCGAAGCTTACAGACAATATATAAGCACACTTGAGAGGATAGGAAAATACCACGACGGCGAAAACCGTATTGATATTCTTATCATCAAGCTCCAGAGAAAGACTTCCCTTGAACACGCCCGCACTAATCAGCGCAACTTTGTCGCCGGTTATCTACAGGGTAAATATGGCAGTTCAAATGAAAAGGAAGCGGCACTGGTTGCCTTTGTATCCCCGGATGAAGAGGACTGGCGTTTCTCGCTGGTGAAGATGGATTACAAGTTTGAGCAAACCGCAACCGGCAAAATGAGGGTTAAAGAAGAATTTACACCTGCCCGGCGCTGGTCATTCCTGGTTGGCGTCAACGAAAACAGCCACACCGCCCAGAGTCGGCTGGTCAAAATCCTTACCAATGATGAGCCTGATCCGACACTTGCCGATCTGGAAAAAGCCTTCAACATTGAGACCGTTACTAAAGAATTTTTCCTCAAATACCGCGATCTATTCATCCAAACCAAAGAGGCACTGGACAGGGTGGTAGAAAACGACGCCAAAATCAAAGCAGACTTTGAAGACAAAGAAGTAAATACCGTTGACTTTGCCAAGAAGCTTTTAGGCCAAATTGTGTTTCTTTATTTTCTGCAGAAAAAGGGATGGTTCGGTGTGGGACGCGATGATGAATGGGGTACCGGTTCCAAACACTTTTTGCGCGAGCTGTTTGAGAAGAAGCACAGTGATTACCACAATTTCTTTAACGATATTTTGGAGCCCCTGTTTTACGAAGCCCTGCGAGTGGGAGAAGAACGGAAACAGGACGATTATTATTACAGCCGCTTCAACTGCAAAATTCCCTTCTTAAACGGTGGACTCTTTGATCCCATAGGTTTGAATGGTGGTTATGATTGGGTGAAAACTGATATTCTCCTGCCCGACAGTCTTTTTTCTAATCAGAACAAGACCAGAGAAGGCGACGAGGGTGACGGCATTCTGGATATCTTTGACTGCTACAATTTTACGGTCAAGGAAGATGAACCGCTGGAAAAAGAGGTTGCCATTGACCCGGAACTTCTGGGAAAAGCATACGAGAAATTCAATGCCATTAGACCAGACAACTTTGAGGCATACAAAAAAGCCCTGAAGAGCGGCAAGAAGGGCGATGAGAGTAAGTTCAACAAACAGTTCGGCGTCTACTACACCCCCCGTGAAATCGTGCATTATATGTGTCAACAGAGTTTGATTAATTATCTGTTTACTGAATTAAACAGCGGCACAACCAGTTATGAAAAGCTCGGTGATAGTAATCTCGATATGTTAGGCAATGAAGCGAAAAAAGGGCAGTTGGACATAACTATTAAGCATCGAGAAAATCCAGAAATTTCTAAAGAGGATATTGAAACCCTGATCCACTTGGGCGAGCAGGTAAGTGAGAATGAGGAGATAGCTCTTTTAAAAGAAAAATTGATTGAAGAAGGAAAGCAAAAGACTGCCAGGAACAAGCTGGTTCTGCCCGAAAGCATCCGCAACAACGCCGAATTGATTGATGCGAAGTTAGCTGAAATAACGGTTTGCGATCCAGCGGTGGGTTCCGGTGCTTTTCCGGTAGGCATGATGAACGAGATTGTTAAGACAAGGTCGGTATTAAATAAGTTCATTGCCGATAAAGACGACCGTACCCCTTATCATTTCAAGCGCCGGTGCATTGAACATTCCCTCTACGGCGTGGACATTGACCCGGGCGCGGTAGAAATTGCCAAACTCCGCCTGTGGCTATCGCTCGTGGTGGATGAGGATGATATAAAAAACATCAAACCTTTGCCAAATCTGGATTATAAGATTGTGTATGGTAATTCTTTGCTGGGGGTACCTGATGGCGTACTTGTTGATTGTGAAATTAGCAACAAATTAGAGGAAAATAAAAAACTATATTTTAACTCTACAAACCCATCCGAAAAAAATAGAATCAGGGGTATAATTAACAACCTATTTTTAAAGTTGATAGACAGTATGAAAAAAGTTGATCCTTCAATCCAAGATATTACTTTTGACTTTCATACACATTTTTCAGAGGTGTTTCATGAGAAGAGTGGGTTTGATGTGGTGATTGCGAATCCACCTTACGTGCGCCATGAGGCGATCAGGGACATCAAACCCCATTTGGCAAAGGCATTTGGCAATTTCTTTTGCGGCACGGCAGATCTCTATACCTATTTCTATAAATCCGGGATTGACCTGTTGAAGCCCCTCGGATATCTCTGCTTCATAGCGCCTAACAAGTTCATGCGGGCCGGTTATGGGAAAAATACGCGTGTTCTTCTGACCACGCAGGTTACGCCGAAGCTGCTTATTGACTTCGGCGATCTTCCAATATTTGATGCTACAACCTATCCCTCGATTATCCTTGTTGAAAAACGAAGGCCCGATTCACAAGATAAGGCAGCCACCGCCACTTTTACGGAGGCAAATCAGCTCGAACGTCTGGAAGAAACCCTCAGCCGGATCGGATTTTCCATGCCCGTTGCCTCTCTCAAAAAAGAGGGTTGGAATCTGGAACAACCGGAAGTCCTGGCGTTGATGGAGAAGCTCAGGTCATCGGGCATCCCCTTGGGTGAATATGTCCAAGGACGATTTTATAGGGGTGTGTTGACAGGTTTTAACGAGGCATTTGTTATTGACGCCGTCACGCGTGAAAAGCTGATTGACCAAGACCCGGCCAGTACCGACCTGATAAAGCCCTGGCTCCGGGGTCGCGATATTCGCAAGTGGAAGGTGGAATGGGCAGGGTTGTATCTTATTATGATCGCCAGCAGCGCCAACAAGGAATGGCACTGGTCAAAGGAAAAAACCGAGGCGAAGGCCCGTCCTTTGTTTGCAAAGGATTACCCGGCCATTTATCGGCATCTTTCGCAATATGAAGACAAACTGCGGATACGTGACGATCAAGGGAAGTTCTGGTGGGAATTGCGGTCGTGTGGGTATTGGGAGGAGTTTGAGAGGCCGAAAATAGTGTATCCAGAAGTATCTGCTGATTCAAGATTTACCGTTGTTGATAATTCTCATTTTACCGACAAAACAACCTTTATAATGCCGATAAAGTTACAACAAATCTCCTTCGTATTAGCTTTAGCCAATTCTAAACTAATGTCTTTCTTTCAAAAGAATTTAGGTTCGATGATGCGTGGTCGCTATTTTATGAATAGTAAGATATACATTGAAAAAATCCCCATCTTCTCCGCTACCGACACCCAGAAAGCCCCCATCGTCGAACACGTCCAGAAAATCCTCGCCAATCCCGACAGCCCCGCCATCCCTCACCTGGAAGCAGAAATTGACAAGCTGGTCTACGAACTGTACGGGCTGACAGCGGATGAGATAGGAATTGTGGAGGGTAGTTTAAAATGATAAAACGTATAGTCAAAATCAAAAACTGTCCTTCCTTTGTTGACTTTAAGCCTGCAAACGATTTGCCAGATTTTACAAGATACAACCTTATTTATGGTTGGAACGGATCGGGGAAAACATGCTTTTCTCGTGTTCTTAGATCGTTTGAAATGAGTAATGATTATGACCACCCTGAGAGACAACCAGAATTTGAATTTAAACTGGATAATGGGGCGTCTATCAGTCACAAAGATTTAAACACGTTTAAAAGCATTCGTGTTTTCAACAAAGATTTTATAGATGAAAGTGTGTTTGGTATTGGAGGACCTCAGCCAATTTATTTTCTCGGAAAAGAGAGCAAAGAGGATAAAGAAAGATTTGATGCTGTTGAGAATGAACTTGGGGAATTGAGACCAAAACTTGAAACTAAAAAGTCGGTAGTGAAAAAAGCAGAAACCAATAAAGAAAAGAAACTTCAGGATAAAGCAAGGGAGATTAAAAACGCACTGACTACGACAAAACAAGACCACTATAGGAATTATGATTGCTCAAATCTTTTGGATGCAATTAGAAAAAACTCTAAAATTCTTGAAAATCCAGATCAATTGATATTATCAGAAAATCGTCTAACCGATCTGAATAAATCAATTCAGCAAACTAGTCAGCCAAAAATCAGTCCTTTGTCAATGCCCACTTTTGATTTGTCCGAACTAGAAAAGGAAGTGGAGGATATCCTTTCGAAAACAGTTGCATCTCAAGTGATACAAAAATTGCAAACAGATGAAGTAATTAATAAATGGGTGGAAAAAGGACTGCAAATCCACAAAGACAGATTTCTGGAAGTCTGTGCTTTTTGCGAGCAAAGGATTCCAACAGATCGTTTTAAAGACTTGGAGAATCACTTTAGTGCCGAATATCAGAGAATGATTCAATCAGTACAAAAAATTAAAGGTAGCTGTGTATCTCGCCGAATTAAAGTCAATTTTCCTGCACCGTCAAATTTCTATGATGAGTTAGTAAAGGGGTATCTCGAGGAAAAGAAAAAAGCAGAAAAAGCCATCGAGTTATTTGATCATAGGTTAGACGTGATTTTTTCACTTCTTGAACAGAAAGAGCAGAATCCTTTTTCTTCACCTTTGTTGGAAAAGACGATATCCATTGAAGTAAATTCTTTTGAAAAAATCCACGAAATCATTAAGCAACATAATCAAAAGACTGACGATTTTGAAAATCAAATTGATAAGGACAAGAAAGCATTAGAGCTTCATTATCTTGTCGATTTTTTACCAACCTACAATGAAATAATCAGAGAGATAACAGACCTGCAAAGAGAGTGCTCTGATTTAAAAAAAGCAATCGAAGATAAAGAAAATGAAATAAAAAATCTCAGAGATAAATTAGTTAGTCATCACATCCCCGCACAGCAGATCAATGACGACCTTCAAGCATTTTTAGGACGAAACGATATTCAGTTAATAGCAATAGAGGCTGAAGAGGGTTATACAATAACTCGTAATGGAGATATAGCCAAGAACCTTAGTGAGGGAGAGAAAACTGCTTTGGCTATTGTGTATTTTTTAACAAAGATAAATGAAAAAGGCTTCGATTTAAAGAACTCTGTTGTAGTAATCGATGATCCTGTTTCCAGTCTTGATTCTAATGCGATCTTTCAAGCTTTTAGTTTTATTAAAGAATCTATTAAAAAGGCTGGACAGATTTTTATTCTTACACATCACTTTGATTTTTTCCGACAGGTAAAAGAATGGTTCTCTCACTACACAAAGGAGCACGAGTATTTCATGATCATATGCAAGACAGAATCATCTTTTCGTAAATCATCTATTGTAAAAATCGACAAACTTCTCATAGATTATGAATCCGAATATCATTTTTTGTTCAGTGTATTGTATAAACTTGCCAAAGAGCAACATCATGATTTAGAAAAGATTTATCCAATTCCTAATATTGCTCGTAAATTCCTTGAGAGTTTTTTAGCATTCAGAGTGCCGGTACTTTCTAAAAAAAGAAATTCCAAAGAACCACAAATCTATCACCGATTACAACTGATAAAAGACTTTTGCCCAAAGAAAAAAGAACGAATAAGGCGATTTGTGGAAACGCACTCACACCCAAGATATGAAAGTGGAATACAGGATTTTGATATGACTATTTTAGGTGAAACATCAGACATAGTGAATGATTTAATGGAACTTGTAGAAAGGGAAGACTTGAAGCACTATAATTTTTTGGTCGAAAGTGTTATGGAATAAAAACCGGCCACTTAAACAAAGAGGCCGAAAACCTACCAAATGGTGTATAAACTCTACGATCTGACCGAGGAGAAAATTGCGATTGTGGAGGGAAGAGACAGATGACCGATTCTCTCATCCTGACACAACAAGAGAATACCTATTAAAGGGAGGAGTAAAATGAAAAAGAATATGGGGATGGTTGATCGGGTCGTAAGGTTGGTATTGGCAATTGCAGTACTAACCCTGTATCTGACAGGAGTAATTTCAGGCTTAGTTGCACTAATTTTGGGGGTGTTCGCTCTGATTTTCGTAGTGACCAGTCTGATAGGGTCTTGTCCTCTTTACTCACTCTTCAAGTTTTCTACCCGGAAAGAATAGCCGGCATCTAAACTTTACTGGATTAAGAACTATGTCATTTGTCAGACCAGAAATAATAAGACCCCCAAGTGAACATGCCAGTTACTTTCTACCCTTGACATCAGGGTGCTCAAACAATACATGTTCTTTTTGTGCTTACTCCTTTTCAAAGCTTGGCATTCGCAACCTCGAAGAGGTCAAACAGGAAATCGACGCCATGTCCCTGTACGTAAATCAGCGTATGTGGGTAGCAGGGCAGCCGGATATAGTATACCTAATTCTCCGTAGATGGAATGGCAAGAAAGTATTTCTCCAAGATGGAGATGCCCTGGTTTATCCATATTCCAAGCTGATTGAGACGTTGCAGTACCTAAATCAAAAATTCCCTGCCATTGAACGTATTGCGAGCTATGCCACACCTCGTGACATCCTGAGACGAAGTCTGAAAGAACTGAAGACGCTAAAAGAACAGAAGCTTGGAATCCTTTACATGGGTG
>Ga0265296_1002527_pt1 | contig 18264 bp, 24 predicted proteins | sample MunlanPumphouse1_FD_189073 | JGI IMG/M metagenome (GOLD analysis project Ga0265296, IMG submission 189073) | Groundwater microbial communities from a municipal landfill in Southern Ontario, Canada - Pumphouse #1 | ecosystem: Environmental > Aquatic > Deep subsurface > Groundwater | place...
GATGGAACAAGTTTTGTAAAGGTTCGTGAGAATGCTGAACCGCCTGCTAATAAGATTAATTACGTTCCAACAAATATTCTAACTGAAGGGTTTTATGTTGAAACAGTCGGTGAAATGGTGGCGTTGATTCCGTTTGGTGTAGATAGATTTGGGGTTGTTGATAGTAGACAGAGTGCCCGTCCGTTTAGTATGAATTTGAATGAATTTATTCATGGAAAAGAATATAGTTTTTATTATGATCGCGGGTTGCTGGATGTTTTTGTTGTAGAGGATGATTCTTCTTCGGCAGTGCAGCCTCTTACAGTAACATCTACAAGTGGTGTTAATCCTCGTCCTGCTGTAAGTTCTATTCCAACTTCTACAAATGCTCGGCTTTCTGGAGAAGGTATTCAGATAAAGATATTTGATGTTTTCATTTTCAAAGAGGGGAGGGCTGTAAGAGTGAGAGAAAATGTTCAGAAAAGGCCGGCAGGGAATGATTATGTGCAAACGGAAGTTGAAACTGACGGATTCTATGTTTCTCAGTTTGGAGAGAGTAGGGCTGGATTGTATCTTTTCTATGCAGATGCTTCAGGAACTGTTCAAGGATCAAGACAGGTGGAAGTAACAATGATTGAAAGCGAAGAAATGATTGGGAATAGAAAATACCGTTTTAGGTTAGATAGAGGGTTATTAATTGCGGAGCGTATTACATAACTCTTTTAAACAAGCCTATTTCTCGATTAGTGATGAAAAAGAAGATTCTTATTTTCAGTTTAGAAGTAATCTTCACTGTATTATTAATCAGTTTACTTGTCTTCAGTAGGGATCTTTCAAGGTCTTATTTTGATCAGGTGCAGGATTATTCTTCAAAAGTCTCAGAAATTGAAAGTACCTTATCTAAAGAAAAAGTATCAAATGAAGAAGTGCAGACTGCTGCAGCGTCAGTGGATGAATTAGATTCGTTACTTACAAGATTTTTATGGCTTAATTTAATTGGAGTTCCGTTAGGTGTCTTCTTATTGTGGATTGTTTTTCATAGTATTATTTGGAAATTATTAACAAAGATTTCTTTTAAACGGTTCTTTCTTATGTCTTTAATTCCATCTTTTTTATTCTTCGCTACAGTCGCTTATTTCTTAAAATACTTATCCGCGTGGTTCTATAAAGACACGTCAGCGTCATTATTTATTTTAATCTTGCTCATAGTGCTTTTAATTGTAATTTCATACATCTTCTTATTATCCGTCTTATATCCTGAAAAGAAACTAAAGGAAATCTTTACTAGTGCAGTCTCAAACGTAAGTAATTTTATTATGCCATTCATCGCATTTATGGCAATAGGATTCTTCTTCTTAGTGTTAATTATTTTAATTTTTATTTTCACCTATGTGGGTATTTCTATTTTAGTATTGGCAATTCTTCTTATAATCATTATTGGATTATTAAATATGATTAGATACTGGTTAATGAAAAAAAGATAATTACTTTCGTTCTTTGAAGGGTGCAGAAAATCCTAATTCTGCTGCGAGAGAGCTGAGTGTTTCTCTTGTCTTTGGGATTAAAGCGGGATTTGTACTTTCTCGAAGATGAGTAATGCCCGTACTCATTTCAACTAACATTGTTTTGGTGTGGGATGAAGTTTTTGCTGGAAGGAGTGCGTTGCATTGTCTCCATAAGTGTGAAATTGCTTGTCCTGTTCCTGCGAGTGCTTCTTTCTGTCCAGCTCGATGGTTGGTGGTAAATTCACATAAGACTTTATCCAATTGAAGAAATTTTTCTAATACTTCATTTCTGCTTGAAGGCATATAGTAAGAGAGTGGCGGGGTTATATAAGGTTAGTCATGGTGAAGTAGTATTAAAAATATTTTTTTAAGAGAACTAGGGGAGGTACAAGTAAGATGATCATTGTTAGGACAGAGTAACGAATGTAGGATGGTGTTCCTAAGATTAAACTAATAAGTGTTGCTCCTCCGATCCAGATGAGTGTTCCTAGACACATGGTGTAATAAGCCCATTTCTGTTTCTTTTCTAACCCATAGTGAATGATCGCGTATTGGAATACTGCTAAGAGAATGCTTGCTAGGCAGAATAAAGAAAAGGCGAACGTGAATGCGGGAATAGCTTCTGCAGGAAAAGTGGGTGTTCCATAGAGGTTAAGGATAAGTTGTTGTTCTAAATATCCAAAGGGATCAAAAGAGACAGTAAAGAATCCAATAAAACTAAAAACGAAAATAAGGAGCGTAACAAGTTTAAGATAGAGCAAGGAAAATTTGAAGGTATTCATAAAATAAGTTCTATATTTTCTTATTTAAATAGTTTTACAAGAGGGTAGGTATCCTTGCTGATGTAATGTGTGCTTTATTTGTGTGTAAGCAAATTGGTATCCTCGTTCATTGGGATGGAGTCCGTCCCTACAGAAGTATTGTTCGGGATAGTTTTTGAAGGGTTGGTTAATAAGTTCGTCATGTGCTAAGTCGAGGAATAAGACGCCATTCTGTTCTGCAATAATATTAAACATTTTTGCTATTCTTGCTTCTTTTTCATAGAAGTGTTTGCGAAAGATTTTGGGGATAAGGGGAACATAGTCCATTCTTCCTCCAATAGTTAAGACGACGTGGTCGCTTTTCTTTTTTACTTGTTCGAGCAAGAAGGAAAGATGTTTTTCTAAGACGTTGGTGCGTGTAAATCCTAAAATGTCATTTGCTCCGACTGTGATAAGGGCGAAATCATAATGGCGTTCTGAGGCTTTTTCTAGTTGGTGAAGAACGTGCTGTGTTTTTGCTCCTGAGAACGCGTGGGTTTCGATGTGTGCGTTAAGGTAGTCTTTGGCGAATAATCCGGGAAGGCTGCGCTCAGAGCAGACTCCGACGCCGACAGTTAAGCTGTCTCCTAAAAAGAGGAGTTTTAAGGGTGCTGCGGGTTCTAATCGTTGAAAGGGTAAGATTTTTTTAGATTCGTAATGAATGCGCTGAAGATCTCTGATGCGTGTGATGAAATATTTTTCCATTGTAATAGATGATGGGGCATTTTTCTAATTTAATGCTTGGCGATATAGATTATATAGAAGTGGTATGTTTTTTTTGAAAGGGGTTATATAAATTTTGTGAAGTAAAAATAGGAAAGGTTTTAATGCTGTAGTCGATTTCTAGGGGGAATGGCACCAGAGTTTCTTAAAAAAGTGAAAGAATTGCAGTCGTATCGGTTGGATGCAAAGAGGGTCTTGCCATTTCAGCAGATTAATAAGAATGCAAAGTTAAGTATTCTATTTCTGGGTGATAGTTTGCAGGTGGGGGTGGGTGCTGTTCCTAAAAAGACGATTGCAGGTTTATTTGGAAAACTGTATCCTGCTAGTCATATTGAGAATCATGCAGTAACTGGGGCAAGAACGAAGGATGTTTTATCGCAATTAGACCGTGCATTAAAAGAGAGGTATGATCTTATTTTAATTAGTGTTGGGGGGAATGATGTGATTCGTTTTACAAGGAAAAGTCACGTTGAGAAGGAGTTAAAAAAATTAATTGATACTGTTAAAAAAAGAAGTAAGAAAGTAGTGTTGAGTATGTGTGGGAGGATTGATTATGTTCCTCAGCTTCCAGCTTCGTTAAAGAAACATTATAAAGTACGGCAGAATGAATTAAATGAATTGTTTATAAAAATTGCAAAAGAGAAGAGTGTATTGTTTATTGATTTGTTAAACGATGAATTGATTAATATTCCTTTTCGGGATTCTCCAGAGATTTATTTTGGTAAAGACGGGTTTCATCCTGCTGCGAAAGGATATGTGTTTTCTTTTAAGAAATTTAAATCAGTGTTAAAGAAAGAAGAGTATTTGCCTTAAAGCATGAATGCGGGGAACAGGATTCGAACCTGCGAAGGCACTAAGCCATTAGGTGTCTCAAATTCTTTGCTCTTTCGAGTTTAGAAGGCCTAAGCCTAATCCATTTGGCCGCTCTGGAATCCCCGCATAGAAAAAAGTACTAATTCGTTATTTATAATAGTTTAGATTTGTCTTCGTAAGAGTTTGAGGATGCCTTCTAGATTTTTCCAAGATTTTTTCATTGCCTTTTCTCTACGGGTTAATTCTTGTGGGTCATCAGTTTGATAATAAAGATCAATAAGGTCTCCTGAAGGTGTAATGAGTTCAGTTTCTTTTCCAGGATAAAGGCGTATTGAAAATACTTCATTGCCAGGTACATATCCTCTTCCAAATCCTAAGCTTTCTATTTTGAAAGAGGTGGGTGCTTTTGTGTCGTAATCAGCTGTTTTTGCTTGAATTTGTGTAATAAGTAAAGCATAGTGTTCTTCCGCTCCGTCTCTTTTTCCAAGAATATAACCATGTGAATGGGTATTTCCTTCTTTATGTCCAGAGCAGCTCATTCCTGTTTTAAAGGAAGAAAAACTATTTAATTGAAAGAGAACGCCACGAATGTTTATATCAATTTCTTCTGTAGGAACTTCAATTTTTGGAATAGGTGGAGGAGTATAAGCCATAAAAAGAGAAAGAAGGAAAGAAATTTAAATGCAATCATAAAAGAAAGAGCGTGGTAAAATTCTTGATTATTGGAGATCTTCATGGGAATAAACCTATTATTCATTTCAAAGATTTTGATGCGATTATTGCTCCTGGCGATTTTTGTTCTGACGCTCCAAGAAAATATATGTTTGAGGCGTTAAAAAGAAAATTAGAGAATCCTAAATCAAAAGTTAATTGGTGGGATCTTGCGGGAAAGAAAGAAGCTAAGAAAATGATTGAGAAGTCCAGAGCAGATGGAAGGGGAATATTAGAATATCTAAATTCTTTTAATGTTCCAGTGTATGTTCTTCCAGGTAATTGGGATTGGACAGGAAGTGATCAAGAGGAAGGATGGAAATTTGTTGAGATAGACTATTGGAAATCGTTGATTAAAGGTTTAAAGAATGTGGTTGATCTTCATCACAAGTTTTTAGATATTGGAACGCATCAAATTGTGGGTCATGGGATTATTTCTGGTCCCGAGTATCCTCAAACTAAAGAAGATTTAGCTCGTTATAAGGATAATCCTAGGAAGTTAGTAAGAATAAAGAAAGATTATAATGAACAAACAAAAAGGGTAGAATCTCTTTTTAAAAAGACAGATAAGCCTGTAATTTTCCTATCACATAATGTTCCATATAACACGCCGATCGATATGATTAATAATCCTGCTTCTCCAAGAAATGGTCAGCATTTTGGTTCTGTCATTGCAAGAAATATGACTGAAAAATATCAGCCTTTAGTATGTATTGGTGGACATATGCATGAGCATTTTACAAGTTGTAAGATCGGAAAGACCACTGCAATTAATGCGGGTTTTGGTTCTTATGTAAATGTATTACTTGAACTTGAAGGAAATAAGATTAAACGTTTAGAGTTTTACAACGGGGAGTCATTAAAAAATTAGATATCTCTTATGAGTAGTAACAAAGGAAAGATTTATTAACCTTCAGGGATTCTCATTTTTATGGAATTACCTCTTGAACAAAAAGTAGGAACTGGGTCAAGTCATAAGGATCTTTCTAAACAGGGACAGAGTGAATTATTTGCTTCTAGATATAGTGGGTTTTTTGATTCCATGCCGAATTTATTATCTGCATTATCCCAGAAACCTCGGCATTTTAATCACTTTAGTGAAGAACTAGCACAGAGGTATCTTGAAAATTTACCAGCGGGAGATGAAATTGTTGTTCGTGAAGCTGTTAGAAGTGCAAAAGTATATAATCCAAAAGTGGAAGTATTTGCATTTGGAAGTTCATTAAGAGGGAAATATAATGATCTTGATTTATTATTTGTTTTTCCTGAAAGTGGTTCTGCGAATCCGTATCAAAGAGAGACCCAGCCTTTTAACATACCAAAAATAATGGATTTGCCAGCGAGAATAGTGAGAGCTGTAACTCCTTGGATAAACCTTAGGGGTGGAGAGAATTCTGAATCGGGAATGGAAATTGTCTCCGATGTAAGGATTGTTCCTGCTTTACAAAAAGTAGATTTTCAAGTAAGCTATCCAATTAACAACATAATTACTGATATGCCGCTTCACATAAATGTTACAGATAGCCAAAAAACTCTTTCAGTTTTGATGAATTATGAACTGAATCGAAGGGAAATGACCAAGACAGATTTGTCAACTCCTTTAGTGATTAAATTATAAAAGAATTTATTTTCCATATTCTACTTTATCTAAATCATCTAATATCCTTTCTATCCATTCATCTGCTTCTTTTCGTTTGCCGGTAATTTCTGCTTTCAACGCTTTTTCAGCTTTTGTATAATCCATTTCTATTTCTGATAATAATTCCATTGCAAATTCTAGGGATATTCTTCGTAAGCCTTTATTGTCGATGTTAAGAATGTGGGTTAGAATTGATTTTAATTCCATGACGAGTGGTGGTGTCATTTCTTTGCTCGTTTAGTTTTTCCTTTCCAGCGGGTTTGCCAGCTGTATCGTCTTAATGTTGCTGTTGCGCCATAGCCACAGAATGAACAAACGTGATTGCGAACATGATAACTTTTTTTGCCGCATCTTCTGCAAGGTATAACTAAAGTACTTTTCTTGCCCTTAGGGCCCATAGCTGGTGTTCCTTTTGTCATAGTCAGGCGAGAGAAATAAAGACGATGGTGTCTCCTCTAATAAAGACTGTTCCGAGTCTGCGGGTAACTTCTCCGTTAGTTTTTTCTTCGCAGTTGTCTAGCACAGTGTTAACGTGAATGTCAAACGATTTTAGTTTTCCAATAAGTTGTTTCCCATTTTTAAGATCGAGGATGACGTTTTTTCCGCGTCCTTCATTTAATGTATCTAAAGGTCTTGATTCGTAGTTCTTTTCCATGCGTTCCATGCAAGTGTGCTTCTGTGTCTTTTATTTAAACCTTTCTGTATAGGGGTTTAGAGGAGTTTTAGAGATATGTTTTTAAAATGAAATGAACTGGTAAGGGCATGTTAAAAAGGGGAGAGAAGGCGCCAGAGTTTGAGTTAAAGACTGATGAAGGCAGTCTTGTTAAGCTTTCTAATTTTAAAGATAAGAAAGTCATTCTCTACTTCTATCCTAAAGATGATACGCCGGGGTGTACTGCTGAAGCATGTAATTTACGAGATAATTATTATCAATTTCAAAAGAAAGGTGTAGTAGTCTTAGGAATTAGTAAGGATGATGAGAAGAAGCATAAGAAGTTCAAAGAAAAATACAATCTTCCGTTTCCGTTGCTTGCAGATACAGATGGAGAAGTATGTAGGAAGTATGGAGTGTGGGGTCAGAAGAAGTTTATAGGCCTCACTTATACGGGGATTATTCGAACAACCTTTATTATTAACAAAGGAATCATTGAAGAAGTTATTACGAAAATAAAAACAAAAACGCATGGTGAAGATCTCTTAAAAGTAGTTTAATTGAATCCATAATCTTTTTAAACCCCGTCCTGTTCCCATCCCCATGGCAATCAGTCAAGAAAGATCCAGACGAAAGATTTCTGGTGGTAGATACAAACCAATTACAAAGAGATTAGCTACTCGCGGTGGTATTCCTGCTAATTCAAAAGTTGGAGAGCTTTCTGTGAAAGAAAAGCGTCTTCGTGGCGGAGAAATTCAAAAATTCTTATTCGCAGTCAATAAAGCGAATGTATTCAATCCTAAAACAAAGAAGTCTAGTGTTGTTGATATTAAAACAGTAGTTGAGAATCCTGCTAATCGAAATTTTGTAAGAAGAAATATTTTAACAAAAGGTGCTATTATTGAAACAAGTATAGGAAAAGCAAGAGTTACTTCTCGTCCGGGTCAGGAAGGTCTTCTGAACGCTGTTCTTCTTTAATTTTCTTTTTTGTCTTTTTAGTTTTAGGTTTTGATTCTTTACTTTCCGGTTCTGCTTTTGGTTCTTTAACTTCAGGTGTATGTTCTGCTTGTGCTACTGCAGGTATATTTTGGTTCTTTTTAGGTTTTGGTCCAAGGATAATGATAATAACTAATAGGAGAATAATTGCGATGAGGAAGTATTTGAGGTAAGGATCTTTCGGTTCTTCTTCTTCTTCTGTGGTAATATTGGTTACATCGATGACGGTTTTATTGGTTTTTGGAGTAAACTTATTCACAACAGGAACAGTAATGCGGAGAACAACATTTCTGTCTGCTTCCTTGTCGTCGTCGTGGTAAACTGCGTTTTCTATGTAAATAATAGGAATGGCTGATTTGATTGGAATTTGATGGGGTTTTTCTCCAAGTTTTAATTCAATTTCTCGGGCATCTTCTGTTTTAATAGTTACTTCTGCGGTTCCATCTTCTTTGATATTAGTTAAAGTAAAGCTAGTTGCAGTATCTTCAACATTAACAAGAATAGTACTTCTTTCGTAAGTGCGTACTTTGACATAGCTATTTTCTTCTAAGGTAAAAGTAATGTTTTCTTGGGGGGTTAATTCTACGTTATGTTGATCCAGAGTTTTTGCTGCGTAAATGCTTGGGACAAGCAATAAACATAAAATGAGTAGGGATAGGGTTTTTGTGTTCATAGCTATTGGTGAAAAATGCCGTGTTTATTAAGATTTCTTCACTCCACTACCTAAATGTTATAAAGAATTACAATGCATAAGAAGAAAAAGGGTGGAAAGTGGGAACAGGAAGGCTTATATAGGTGATACGGTAATGATATATAAAGGTTTTTATGGAGTTATTAAGGGGTAGTGAACTTCGTAAAAAATTTGGGGAGAACAAAATGCCAGCTGAATACACTCGAAAATGTCCTGAATGTGGAGGCTCTAGTCTCTTAGTACAGAAGGATCGCGGTGAAGCGATTTGTAATGATTGCGGTCTTGTTATTGAAGAAAAGATGATTGACTTTGGTCAAGAGTGGCGAGAGTTTAGTGAAGATCAAGCTTCTAAGAGACGTCGAACTGGTTCACCAATGACGTTTACCAAATTTGATAGGGGATTAGGAACTGATATTGGTCAGAAAGGGGATATCTATCAATTAAATGCTAAAGGAAAAAATAAATTTTTTAGATTAAGAAAATGGCAGCATAGAATTTCTACTGCTATTGAAAGAAATCTTAAATTAGCTCTTGCCGAATTAAAGAGAGTTTCTTCATATTTGAAATTACCAAAGTCTGTTGAAGAAGAAGCGTCTAGAATTTATACAATGGCAGTTCAACGTGGTTTAGTCAGAGGTAGATCAATGGAATCGGTTGTTGCTGGTTCATTATATGCTTCTTGCAGAAGGCATGAGGTTCCAAGGACACTTGATGAATTATCTGAAGCTTCTGGTATTGATAAAAAAGAAGTAGGAAGAACCTACCGTTTTATCACAAGAGAATTAGGAATTAGAATTTTACCAAGCAATCCAATCGATTACTTACCAAGATTTGTTTCCGCATTAAAATTGTCTGCAGAGACTCAGTCTAAAGCAATTGATATTTTGAATAAAGCAAGAGAAGCGGAATTAACCTCTGGTCGTGGTCCGACTGGGATTGCTGCTGCTTCACTCTATGTTGCGGCATTGATGAATAATGAGAAGAGAACACAAAGAGAAGTTGCAGATGTTGCTGGTGTGACAGAAGTTACGATTAGAAATAGGTACAAAGAACTCTTGAAAGAACTCAACTTAAAAGATAAGATTAAGAAGAAAATGAAAGAGTTGGGTATTGAAGACGAAGCTGGAGCAGAGGTAGAATAAACCTCTTTTTTTATTTTTTTAATTAATTTTTATTAAACTCAATTTTGTGGTGATCCTGATTCCCACATTTCTTTATCTAATTAGCTAGACTATCCTTATTTATGGCAACAAAAGAATATTTCGAAAACAATCTTACTCAAGCAAGAGCGAAGTATGGCGAGAATAAATGGTGGCTCTCGAAAGATCCAGCTGAATTAGTAAGGTATCAAGTTGAAGAACCAATTTTATTGACCCCTCTTGAACAATATCAATCTGCATTAACAAAAGTATTAGGAAGAGATATTTGGGATATTGATATGTTAACGAGTTATTCAAGATTACAGCAAGAAGCTCGATCAGTGTTAGAATTGAAAGCGAAGGGAGAAGAACGGTCAGAGAAAGATAAGATGAATGCTGCTGCTACCACCTTTGGGGATTTTTTAAGTAAAGGGTATGTTCCGCAAAGTTTCCGGTAAAGTTGGCAAAACTATTATAAATCATAGATGTTTCTCTCTGGTATGGATTTAATTGCGTGTTTAACAACGGGAAAAGGAACATGGGGTCATGTGAATCGTTTGATTACAGAAAAGGAATGGGATACTATTTTTTTAGTAACGAACGAATTTGGAAGAGAGAATTTTACTCCAAGTAAGAAATCTAATTTTGTTATTGTTGATCCGAGGAGAGGTATGGAGGAACTAAGGGATGATATCAAAGATCAGTTGAATGGGCATATTAAAGGGACGGAGGCGGCGGTTAATCTTGTTTCTGGAACAGGAAAAGAACATATGGCTGTCATTTCCGCTATTTTAAAATTAGGATATGGTGTTCGTTTTGTTGCGGTGACGAAAGATGGAGTCAAAGAAGTGTAGGAAGTTTTATTAAGGTCTATTTTCAGAAAGGGGTTATGGGATTTTGGGATGGATTTAGATCAATGTTTGGTGGTGCTAGTTCTGGTATTGCTGCATTTGTTATTGCTGTAAGTGGTTTAATTCCTGCAAAGCCTGCGGAAGCGTATACTCCTCAAACTACGAGAGCTGTGATTGAAGTCTTTCGATCTAGTGTTAAATTAGAACAGGATCAAAATAATCAAAATCTTAAGATAAAATTCACTTCTGACTTGAGTGTACTTACTGCTTCTGTAACTGCAGATCATATGAGATTAATGAAAAAGATAAAAGAAAATCCAAGCGTTGTTACTCAAAAAGAAATTAATGATGTGCGTGATGGTTTAATCTTAGTAAGAGGTATTAGTGAGAAGGCTGAAGGATATGGTGAAAGATTACGTACTCAGGGTCTGGGTAAGTTGTTAGATGAAGTTCCAGAAACTCTTGCCGATGTAAAGAGAATGGAAGTGCAAGTAAATACTGCTAAAGTGAAAGTCGAAGAAGCGAAAGAAGAAAAACAAAAACCTAAGCCTACAGCTAAAGTTGAAAAACCCAGCTCAGTTGATAAAAGAGGTTTGGCTCCTCAGTCTGCAACAATTACTGTAATTAAGGTTGCGGGTAAATCAGAGAATATGCAGAAAACAATAGCGCAGAGTGTTCTTGCAAAAGCGTTAAAATTGAAACCAGATAAATTTCAAATTGTCAACATTGAGGGTAAATGGAGAGAAGCTCGGCCTAAAGAAAAGGTGCAGTTAAGGGTAAGATATAAACTTCTCTAACAATGAAAAATCCTTTTTCTTTTATCATTAACTTTTTTAAAAAATTTACTTCTCGATCTTCTAAGGCTGTGTTCGCGGCAGTACTTTCACTTACTGTATCTGCATGTGCTTCGGGGAATACAATGAGGGAGCAAATTGAGCGTCAAAAGGCAGAGCTTGTAGTGCAGTTAAAAGAGGCTTCGGGCAATAAAATTAAAGAAATAAAAAAAGAGCAGAGTGAGCTTGTTATCAAAGAAAAAGAGATGGATGGATTAATTCGTTACTTGAAGGACACTCTTCCTCGATTAAGAGAAATGAAAGAGGTTTATTCTCAAAAGAAGGGCGTTCCTATTGGTGAGGTAATAGAAGCGGATTCGCAATATGTTCAGATACTCATTCAAGAAAGTAAAGGCGAACGAAAGGAGGGTCTTAGAATTGTTTTAGGGAGGGATGAATACCAAGAGTATCTGGATTTGCTCACGGAATTAGAGCAGTTAATTATTCAAACTGGTGAAGAAATGATTATGGGAGATATCAGAGAAATTAAGAATGAATTCCTAAGAATGACTGATATCGAAGAAAAGTATCAGGATTGGTTGGCTGAAGTTCAAAACGCGGGGGAAGTAAACAAAACAAGATTGGTGCCTCTGCCTGTTTCTATAACAAAAGCAAAAGAAGATCTTAAAACCTTAGAAGACTGGTTAGTTATTGCGGAGCAGTATAAGCAGCCGTTAGAATTATTTCTTAGAAAGAAGGTGAAAGAAGAAGGAAAGGATTACAAGGGGTATATGGAAAGTTTAGTTAAGTTAAGGAAAAATTTAAGCAAGGCAATAAAACAGCAATCTGTCTGATTGAAAATAGGGCCCTGGTGCATTTCTAATTCTTTGTATATTTTTGTCTGAAGAAAGTTGAAACAGAAAAACCTAAAGCCAGAACTAAAGTTGAAAAATACATTTTCTTTCTGCATTAACTTTTTTTTAAAGTTTTTTATTAAGCTCTTCTAAAACAGCGTTAGTTACAATGTTTGCGTGTGCTTCTGCAGAGAGTATGGAAAAAGACATGGATGAATAACTTCGAAAGAGTCTCTATTCTGGATCAGTAGGGATATAAACGTTTATGTTTATCCTAAGTGGGATGGTAGTGTCTCGTAGAGAGGTATTGGGTGTTGTAGGATTAGCAATGAGTGGAGTTGCTTCTGTTCATGCGGAGGGTAGACCATTTTTATATTCATTTGATAGTTTTCAACGCTTTGGAAAATATGGAAAAAAGTTTTTTTTGGAAGGAAGGAGTGGGGAAACTCTTTTTCATGTTTGGAGATTTAACGATGCCTTAGCATTGAATGATGTTCGAGAGACGAATCGTTTGTATGGTCAATACAGAAAAAATGTAGAGTTTGTTTCTGTGATTGAAAGTAGTTCATTGCCTCTTGATAAAACGTCGAGCTATGCGGAATGTGTGAATAAAGAATTACGGAGTGAAGGGGTGAGGAGTGAACGTTTTTCAAGATTATTTACCAATTTTTTAGATGGTGCGCCGTATTCAAAGGAATTGCAAGGAATAGTGGATAACTGCGAGCATGTATCTTCCGATTTAGAAAGAAAAGTGGAAGAGCTTAAACAGAAAGGGGATTGGCCAGGGTTTTCAGTGTATGTGCTTGACGATTCCTCTACAAGGGAATATTTGCATGCGGAGAGAGCTCCATGTGTTAGTCTTTTTTTGAATGGGAGATATAAAAAATCATTTTCTTTAATAAAAGAAGTAAAAAGAGAATTAGAAAAAAAATAAATCGAAAGCTATAAAAAGAAGTGAAGCGAGAAAGCAACCATGGGTTTCGATAAATTAAAAAGAGCTGGTCAGATTATCATGCTTCTTGCAGCATTATCTTCTCCTACTGTTGCTCCTGCGGCTACACCTCAAACAAACGCTTCATTCTCGCAGGTACGTGTATTGTATGAGCGTGCTACTGACGCTTCAGATGATGCAAAACAAAACGTGGTTCGTCAGCTTAGAATTTCTGTTACTGCGGCTGTAACGCGATTAGAACATGATATTCCGGAAGATATTGCTGCGGGAAATATTGAAGTTGCAATAAGATATTTGGCATCTGTTGAGTCTGTTCTAGAAAGTATGGATAAAGAATTTGGTGGTTTTGATCGCGATCTAAAGCGGGTAAAAAGGCTTATTGTAATTATACGTGAAGCAAGCGCTACTCAAGAAGCAGATGTAGCACCTGATGCAAAATTGGTGGGTGTATATCAGTATGGGAGGAGTGTTGTTGTTGCAGTAAGAGGAAAGAACTTGGTTGCATCCTCGCGTGTAAGAGCAGCATTAGGGAATACTGCACGGGCTAGGATTGCTCAAAAGTTTGGTGGTGGAAATGGAGTCGTAAGTAATTCGGGAATTCTCGAAGTTAAAATGATCGGTAAGGATATGATCGTTGTTTTAGAATGGAGCGGTACTGTCTCTTCTGGTAAAAGAATTATCCATGCGGCAGATGTTGCACTAGACCTTCCTGCTTATCCAGGTATAAATAAGTTATAGTTGTTCTTAAACAGAAATCATTAAAAACTTCTTTTCTTAACTAAAGGCTATGTCAGATCTTTTTAACAATGTATTAAAGAGTAATGAATCTTTATTCTTGAATGAGATAGCGTTAGATTATGAATATCTTCCTCCGATTATTAAGTTTAGAGAAAGTCAGCAGAAGCATATTGCGACATGCATCCAGCCGTTATTACAAAATCGTTCTGGAAGGAATATGATTATTCTTGGTTCTCCAGGTATTGGGAAGAGTGCTGCGGTGAGATCTGTCTTAAGAGAAATGGAATCTACAAGTGATGAAGTGAGATGTATTTATTTAAATTGTTGGAAAAGAGATTCTGGCTTTAAGTTAATCTGTGATCTATGTGAGCAATTAGGGTATACGTGGACGCATAATAAGAGGATGGATGAGTTAGTGGATGTTGCGGTACAGTTATTAAATAAAAAGCCAGCAATCCTTGTGTTTGATGAAGTAGATAAGTTGGAAGAGCAGGGAATACTTTACACGTTGCTTGAAGAAGTGCAGAAGAAGTCTTTTATTTTAATTACAAATGATGCGGAGTTTTTAGTTAATTTAGATCAGAGGGTAAAGTCGAGACTGACTCCTGAATTATTGGAGTTTAAATCCTACAAGCAAGATGAAGTAGAAGGGATTTTAAAACAAAGGGTAGAGTTTGCGTTTGTTCCGAACGTGTTTGAAGAAGAATATGTTAATGCGCTTGCTGCGAAGACGTTTGAGGGTCAGGATGTGCGTACAGGATTGTATCTCTTGCGTGAGGCTGGATTGTGTGCGGAGAATGATGCGTCAAGGAAAGTGTTGCCAAAGCATGTGGATAGTGCTGTGAGAAAGATCTCTGATTTTAAAACAAAGACAATCGCGTTATTAGATGAGGAAGAACGATTAGTGTTAAAGATTGCGAAAGAGAATTCTGGTGTGGAAACAAAGGATTTGTTTATTCTTTATCAAAAGGCAGGTGGTTCTAAGGGCTTAAGAACGTTCCAGAGGAAAGTGAAGGATTTAGTGGGCGCAAACATGATTAATGTGAAGGAATCCTATGCTGGTGGGAAGTCTAGAATTGTAGATTATCTTTCTCCCGAGTAAAGGTTAAAGTTCAAGATCAAAGATGATGGTTCTCGATTAAAGGTTTTACATGCGACACTAACGACAACCGCGCGTAACGCTTTTTAAGGCAGAAAGAAGTATGATTCTTGGAGGTGGTTGATATGGGAAAAATCATAGACCTTGAGGTGGAAACCATTGCGAGATTATTCAGTCAGCAGATCAGCATGCTGCCGTTGGACAGGAAGATCCAGCAGGCGAGGAGGGCACGCATATGAGGAGAAGAAAACTTAGAAAGGAACTCGATAAGATGGTTGAAAACGACGAGATTAGTGACGCTGAAGCGGGATTTATGCTTGGCTATCAAGAATCTTAGAAAACTTTTTTAATCCATCTTTCTTTTTTATTGAATGAAAATTCTTGCGTTTACTGATATTCATGCAGATCCTGCTTCTTTTGCGTTGATTAAAAAGAAAATTAGACAGGAGAATCCAGAGTTAGTAGTCTGCTGTGGGGATATTTCTAATTTTGCGATAGATTTAGAGTTCGCGGTAAAACAAATTCTTTCTTTTGGGAAAAAAACATTACTTATTCCAGGTAACCATGAAACTGCGGATGAGATTAGACAGGTAGCAGAAAAGCATCCAGAGATTATTGATCTTCACAATTCTTTTTTTACCTTCAAAGATGTTACGTTCTACGGCTATGGGACTGGTGGTTTTTCGCAAAGAGATGTGAAGTTTGAAAAGAAAATTCCTTTTTTAAAGAAAAAATTGCAAGGGAAAAAATGGATCTTTGTTACGCATGCTCCGATTTATGGAACGAAGTTAGATGATTTGTGGATGGGGCATTGTGGAAATAAGAGTGCGAGAAAATTTGTTGAAGAAGTAAATCCCTTCCTAGTTGTATGCGGACATTTTCATGAGAATGAAAAGAAGCAGGATAAAATTAAGAATTCTAAGATTGTAAATCCGGGGCATGAAGGAATGTTGTTAGAAATTTAAAAAAATTAAATAAAAAAAAGAAGAGTTTATCTCTTCTTCTTCTTACTTTTTGCTTTCTTTTTTGCTGCCATTTCTCTTGTCACCTCTTTTTTCCCAGAGATCTGTTTTAAGTAGAAAGGTGATTTCACCTCTTACCTGAGTAATTTTACGTTAATAATGATTTATATAGTTTCCGATTTTTTATTTTTTCAGGAATATTTTTTGAAAATTAGAAAAAATTATTTTTTGCGCTTCTTCTTCTTCAATTTTTTTTATTTTACTGATTATTTTTACTGATTCTAGGATGTGACTTGGTTCACTTCTCATTCCTTGAACGCTGCTTAAGTAAGGTCCGTCTGTCTCTGTTAGAACTTGTTGTAAAGAAACCTCTTCAACTAATAATTGAAAATGTTGTAAGCGAGTGATAATTGTTGGAACAGAAAATGTGTATCCTAAATCTGCTGCGCGTTTGACTAAACTCAGCTTAGGCATGAAGCTATGGAGAACAATATTTTTTAATTTTGAAGTTTCTAACATGTCGATACAATCTTTTTCTGCCTTCCTGGTATGAACAACGAGAGGTTTTTTTATTTTTTCTGCAAGGGAAATGACTTGTTCAAAGACCTTTTGTTGTTCTTTTTCTTTTCCTTGAATAAGATGATAATCTAATCCTACTTCTCCGATAGAGATGATGTTCTCTTTATTTTTTTTAATAAAAGCTAATTCACTTGTGATATCAATTGGTTCTGCATCGTGTTCTGGGTCTGCTTTGTCTATAACTGCATCAACTGGATAAATTCCTAGGCTTGCTTTTACTAATTTTGGATATTTTTTTGCTAATGCCAGGACTTTTAGATTAGTGCTGTGGTTTGTTCCAGAATTGATGATATACAGTACTCCTGCTTTTTTTGCTCGTTCTAAGACTTCTTCAAGATCTTTTTCATACCAAGGGTGGAATAAATGGCAGTGAGTGTCGACAAGCATACATTGTTAGTAAGGGGGTAATTTATCTTTGTTATGGTAGTATTTTTTTAAAAAAGAAAAATAAGAAGTGCTAACACTGGTTGGAAAATAAATTTGAGTAGTTTAAATAAGTAAGGAGCTAAATTAATTGCGATTAAAAGCAAACACAGGAAGGTGACAGTCATCCAGATTTTCTTTGCCTTTGTTTCATCGTTTTTTGTGAACCATAATGATGCGATCATGAACATTCTTCCGCCATCAACTGGTCCTAATGGTAAGAGGTTGAATAATCCTACTCCTAAACTAATGGTAAAGATCCAGAAGCAGAGTTGAGCAAACCATGTATAAACGGGATAGAATGGTTTGAGTGATTCTTTTTTGAAGTTAACTTCTTTTGGTGAGATTGAAACGCCGAGTCGGGGTTTTTCTGGATTGTCCGTTGCTGCTCCGAGTTGAACGGGAATAGTTTGTGCGTCGCTGGTAACAAAGATTGTTTGTCCTGGTTTTGTTATTTCAAGTGCTTTAATAAAATCTTCAGTGTTTTTTATTACTTGATTGTTAATTTTGTCAATGCTCATGCCTGCAGTGAGGGGGGTGTTGCTAATGGGGAAGGCTGGATCAATGGAGGTAATTTGTACGCCTTTTGCTTCGACTGCGTAGTGGGTGAAGGGTGTTAAGATAAAGAGGATGAGTAATAAAAAAGCTCCTGCGAGTAAGAAGTTTGCAAATGGTCCTGCGGAAATGACTGATAATTGTTTGTACTTGCTTGCTTTTTTGAGTTGTTGTTCATCTGGTTCTACAAATGCTGCTAAAATTGGTCCGAGGAATGCGAAGCCGGAGGATTTTACTTTAATGTTGTGTAATCGCGAGTAGATACCATGCATGAATTCATGAACAGCTGCGACAATTAAGATTCCTAAGATCCAGTGCCAAAAAGATAACATTGGCACTCCGGGAATACTAACGCCGGGTAAAATTGGTGCTACAACTGGTTGTGCGTTTGGTGATGTTAAGAGTTTGTACGTTCCATGAAAGAGAATGGTAAAGATTGCTCCCATCCCTAAGAATCCGGTGATGACGCTGATGATTCCTAAGACGCGTAATAATCCGGGAAAGGTGTTAGCAATGCGGTCCATTGCTTTAATTCCCCATTTGGTCTTATACATAATGAAAATTTTACTCTGAACTTCAAATTTACTGCGGTATTTTAAAAAAACAAGATAGAGGATAGCGTAGAAAATAATTGCGAAGAGAATATCATAATTCATTGTTCAATTGATTCCTATTTCATTTACTTATAAAGATTGTGTATAAAAGTAATTGTTCAGGATCCTGAAGTTGGCTTCAGGATTTCTTGAAGTCCTGTGAGGATGTTTTTGTTTTGTAGTTTTAAGGTTTGGATGATTGAGAAGAGGGTTGCTGTTGTTTGTGCTCCTTGTTCG
>Ga0265296_1002528_pt1 | contig 18255 bp, 18 predicted proteins | sample MunlanPumphouse1_FD_189073 | JGI IMG/M metagenome (GOLD analysis project Ga0265296, IMG submission 189073) | Groundwater microbial communities from a municipal landfill in Southern Ontario, Canada - Pumphouse #1 | ecosystem: Environmental > Aquatic > Deep subsurface > Groundwater | place...
TGGGCGGGGATTGCTGGGGATTGGCGCCGATTCGCCCTAGCCATCTAGTCGAACGGGAAGTGCCGACGCCAGGGCCGTTTCGCACCTGCTCGGTAAGCTCAACGCTCCGCCGGTGAGCCTGCTGCCCCGCCCCGCCCCGCGAGCTGCGGGGCGGGGATCGGCGATACCGCTCCGCTAGCTGATCAGACGGAGGCCGTGCCGAGGTAGCTCAGCGGGAGCGTTCTTGAACTGCTCGGGCAAGAGCGCCGCCAGGCGATCGAAGGGCAGGCCGGCAGCGGTTGCGAAGTCAGCGTCCGTCCAGCCGCCTTGTTCCCGAATCAGTTCAACGGTATCGCTGAAGACACGTGGCTCCTCGACCGCGATGTCGCCGGGTTCGCGCGTCCAGTGCCCCCGAGTTCGCCGCTCGATGTTGAGGTTGCGATAGGCGACCTGGTTGACCATGCCGAGGTTGTGCGCGCGCCTTGCTAGCGCGGCCGCGGAGACGCCCCACTTGTTCCTCAGCCGGAGGAAGTCATCCCATCGACGATTCGTGTGAATGACGTCCAGCGTGAACTCGTCGGCGGGCACGAGGAGAGCGAGCGCAAAATTGAACGCTTGCGCTTCACGCTCCCTCTCGTCGGGCACGTTGAACGCGTCCCAGTGGTGGAGTACCGCATGGCCGAGTTCGTGTGCCACCGTCAAGCGCAATCTGGCGCCGTCCGTCGCCTCGATGTTCAGGCTGATCCACCGCTGAGAATCTCGCCGCGGCTGCGCGTAGGCCGCCTCCACCTTCGGGTGTCCGAAGGCAACCCGGAGAACGATGGCCCCTGCGGCCTCGATGTATGCGATCAAAGACTGGACCGGCCCGTTTGGTATGCGCCAAACCCGACGCAGTTGCTGGGCCGCCTCATCAACATCCAGCGAAAGCGGGTCGTCGCTCGTCGGCCAGGGAAGTGCGGGGGTCAATTCCACGTTCTCCATGATCCGCGCGGCGGCCAAACGGGCGAGCTCGAGGTTCCCCTCCACCCGCCGCTCGTCACGCTTGGTCTTCACCCCCGCCGCGCGGAACATCGGCGTCGTCGTTGCGACCCGATCATCAGTCAGCCCGCTGGGGAGCACCTGCAGCGCGGCGGCAAGGCGCTCGAGCGCAGCGTCTTCCGGGACCCGGTCTCCCTTTTCCCACATCGATACTGCGGGCTGACTCACCCCGATGTCGCTCGCGAGATCAGATTGACTAATGCCGAGCGCGCCTCGTGCGAGCTGCATGGCCCGAGGGCTGAAGGCTCCGCGAGCCATTAGGAGTCGCCACTCGCGCGGCGCCGCTCGACCTGCGGCAGGCGAATGTCCGTCTTGGGTGCGGTGCGGTCCTGGACGAGATCGTCGGCGGTGGATTTCGCGATGGCCTGAAGCGGGACTGAGAAGTGGACCTTGCCCGACGGCTTGAGCAGCGCAGCGCTGACCGACACGCCGCTCAGCGGATTACCGTCGAGCCGAATCAGGATGACGTCGCGATCCTCCCGTACGACCTCGTCCTCTCCGAACAGCGTCGTGTCTGCGACAGGCTGGGAGAGGACCTGCTCCTGTCGGGATTCCTTCGTCGTCTTCGAGAGCCGCACGAGCCCGTCGTCTCCGACTTCCCACTCGTACGCACCGGACGAAAGGTGCGTCCTACGCAGCTTCCAGTCGGACTGACCGGCACAGAGACCTCGCACCGCGGTCACGACCGAGCCCCGGCGCTCCATCGCCATCGCTGCAGAGCCAGGCTGGCGGTCCATCGCCGCGAAATACTCGCGGCGCCGCAGCACCTCGGCGACGGCGACGGCGTCGGCCGCAAGGATCGCGTCCGCTACCGGCGCCAGGATTCCCGTGAAGCGGGTCTGCGAGAGCATTCGCAGAATATAACAGTCAAAATATTACACCGCAACGAAGCCGTTCCAGTCGACCCCCGGGGTCCCAGGGCCACACCGCCCTCCCCGTGCAGGCCGCTTGCCGCGCTCGACCGAGATCAGCGGTAGGCATCGCGGCGATGCGCCGCACGCACGATGGAGACAACCAACTCCGCGTCGAACACGTCATAGATCACCCGGTAGTCGCCGATCCGGATGCGCCACGCGGTTTGTTCCCCGACGAGCTTCCGCGACCCGTGGGGCCTGGGATCCTCTCCCAGGCCTTCGATCGCCTCGAGCACACGATCGCGCGCTGGCGAGGGAGCTTCCTCACGTGCCGCGCGGCAGCCGTGCTGAACTCGACCTGGTACCTCATTCAGCGAGTTCAGCGCGCAGCTCGACGAGCGTCACGCGGCTGCCGTCGTCGGCCGCCTTGGCCTCGCGGTAGGCGGCGACGTCCTGCGCCATCTCGAACTCCTCGAGGGCCTCCAGGTCCGCCACGCTTACCACGACCGCGGCGAGCTTCCCGTTGCGGGTCACGCCGATGCGCTCGCCCGCGTACATCGCGCGGCCGAGCACGTCGGAGAGCTGATTGCGCAGCTCGCGCGTCGAGACCTTGCCGCTCACCGTGTCCATGTAAGCAATAGTAGCAAATGACGCCATTGCGTACACAACGTACAAGCGTCTGGATGCGCTTGGCGACCTATGCCTCCGGCGGGTTGGTCGCGATGCCCTGGTCGGCGGCCGGCGTCACGACCGGTCTCGCGATGTGCAGTCCAATCATGCGCCGAAGGTCAAGATCGAAGATCCCGACCGGCAGACACCCTTCGAGAACGTCCTCGCCCGCCAAGCAGTAGGCGGTTGCGGCTGACGTGGTCTCGACGAAACGAAACGCTTGGTGTCGGCTGGTCATGTCCTGGCTGACGAGGATCGTCCGCTCGCCGTCCCAGTCAGGGGCATCGTGCCCGAGGTCCGCGTTCGGGTTGTAGTGGCGTCGCAACGTCTGGAGCGCCGCGAGCCGTTGCGGGCGCCCGCCTGTACGGCAATCCCCGGTGACGGTGTCGACGACGAGCCAGCTCGCCGCGGTCTTGTCAATGCCGGTGGCCTCATCCGTCGTCAGATCAGCCGCCTCGTGGACACTGTCGTCGGCGTACCCCACCACAATGACCGCCGCCCAGCGGGCCCTTCCGAAGCGCGTTTTGCGACCTCTCGATGCACGGATCAGAAACGAACGTGTCTGAAGCGCGTTCCGGACGGCGCCCCCATCTCGGAGGACATCCGGGGAACGGGACCATCGGAACCACCGACCCGCTGGCATGTCGCACAAGGGTGGACACGGCCGCAATGGCTGACGAGACTCCGAGCTATGCCGAGCGCCAAGGGCCCTGAGGACTACCCGCTGCACGATCTGACGCCCGAGCGCTTCGAGCAGCTCGGTTTCCTTGTCGCCAGGACAGAGAGTGCGTCGGTCGTGCCGGTCCGCAACAAGGACCGCGGACTGGATGCTCGGCTGCCGGGCCCAAACGGTACGACGCGGCGGGGCTTCCAAGCGAAACGATATGCAGCGGGCGCCATCAAGTGGGCCGAATGCCGTAGCTCGTTGCGTGCCGCGGCGGCGTTCTGGCGTCCGCCCTACGTCACGTTCATCTTCGCCGAGGACCTCTCCGCGAAAGAGCAGAAGCAGCTTGAGACCGAGCTCGCAGACCACTTCCCGCTCGTCAGGGTCGACCACTGGCCCGGGTCTGAAGTCAATCGCCGGCTACGAGACACCACCCAGGGACAGCGCGCAGCAGCCTGGCTCTTTGAGGACGACAAGGCCAACCTCGAAGCAATGCGCCGCGCGATGGCAACGGGCGGAGAACTCAACAGCCCCCTCCAGGCCGCCGAGCGGCAAGCCGTGATCCAGAAGTACATGGACCAAGACCCACATATCGCCTACACCATGGTGTCCCGGGGCCCGGGCGCACCCGAGACGGCGCCCCACCCGTCCACGTTCCTTTCGGTCGTCATGCAGTTCGACGATCAAGAGATCCGCTTCGACGCGACCGAGCGGTACCCCGGAGCTCTGGACGATCTCGGTGGCGGCCCGCGACTTTCGCTGAGCGACGACGACGCCGGAAATGCGGCGGCCAAGGCTCTGGACGATGTCGCCCGAGACGGCGGAACCCAGATCATCGAAACGGGCGTCCAGACGGACATGCCGCAGGTGCCACTTGGGCTACGCGGGCTCCTTCCAGACGACGGGCTCACCGGACCCGTCGAAGTCAGCGCAGGGCCAAGGTACGAAGAGCCCGATCAGCACGCCGAGGAGAAGCCCATTCCCGTGTTGGTCTGCGTCGCCGACGCCGAGATCGGTATGCAGCTAGCAGCACTCGACCCACCAAAGAAAGGCTTCGACATCAGCCTCGCCGGAACCGCTGGCGGCCTCGAACTCGTCCAGTCAGTTCGCGGCGCTCTCGCCGATTCGCACGGCCCAAGCAACTGGGTCATGGACTTCCGCCACAACCTGGGCGACGGCACGGCAACCGAGCAGCTGCTGGCCGCCCGTATCGTGCTGGCCGGCCTCCTCGGTCAGCCGATAGAGCTGCGCGGTCTCAACGACGACGGCTCGGACCGACCGCTTGCCACGCTGCAAGGCGTCACCGGCGACACCGACAACCTCGAGCATCTTCAGTCGTGGATCGGGTATCTCGAGCTCGTCGCCGAACTCGAACGATGGCTCGGCGAGCCGCTCTCCCCCAGTTCACCAGCAACCGAAGAAGACCGAAGCGCGGTCGCACGCGCCCTTGGACTGATCCGCAACACCGACGTCGTCGGCACGTGGTCGAGCTTCACGCTCCAGATGCGCGAGCCCCCGCCCAGCGAAATCGAAGACGGCCCGCAGACCCTGGTGTCCCTCACCCCGCGCTACGACACTCTTTTCGGCGAACGTCACTACCTAGGCCTCCAGATGGACGCCTTCCACCAAGCGAACATCACCATCGACGGTCTCGAGATCCACGGCGCCCCGGCAAACGGCGACGAGACCGTCCATGTCACCTTCACGTCTCCTGCTGAGGCCCCGGCGGAAGCGGCACACGACGCGGCTGACGGTAGCGGAGCGCGGATCCTCACGCGACCCGCACCGCCTAGCGATCGTCACGCCGACAACGGGGCCTAGAAACCTTCGTGGCGTTCGCTGACCCAGATCAAAGGCGTGGTCTCGCCGATCAGCGGTCAGATGGGTTGAAGGCCGTCTTCGCGAGGCACGGATTGCGAGACGGGTTCCGAACCACCGGATCGCCAGTTGCGATCACACAGAGCTCGACGCGCCAATCCGGTGCCCGTAAACGATCGATTGCGGCCATCAACGATGTCACCGTTAGCCGCGACACAAATCGACGCGTTACAGGGCCCACGCAGGAGAGAGCTCGCGGCTCACCCACCGATGAGCCCTGTCGCCCAGCCGTCCAGCCAATCCCGGTGGCCGGAGAGCAGCGCCGCGATCCCATAGTTAACGACCCGTCGGCTTTCCACTCGCAATGTCCGGCCACCCTCTTCGACCTCTTCGAAGGAGTCGAGCACGACGTACGACTCCACGTTCGTGGTGACGACCCCAAGCAGCTGATCGGTCTGATGCGCGGGAACGATGGGCCCTCCGCTCAACCCAGCGGGGGCCGGAATACTCATCTCGGCCGCAAAGTAGCTCCTGCCAGCCGAGTCGTCGTAGCCGAAGTAGCGCTGGTGATGACCCTTGAAGAGCCGACCGGTCGGCTGTCCCCCGGCCCCCTCGACGGGATACCCGAAAGCGATGAAGTCACCGCCCTCTACGAGTTCGTTGGGAACGGACCTGAACACCTGACCCGGAAAGTCCTCCGTGTCGCGGGGCGGCGTTTGGAGCAACGCGATGTCCGACGTCTCACTTCGCGTGACGCTGACGACCGGCCGCAAGGTCCGCCCTTCGCCCGGGTCGCTGGGAAGGAGAACCGCGTATGCCGCGGCGTCTTCCGGGACGCAGTGCGCGGCGGTCACGAGCAGGTGACGTGCCCGGTAGCAGGCGCACGTCCCCGAATAGGTCGGGCGGCCGGCAGCGTCGAGTGTGAACACCAGCCCGGCGGACATCATTAGAAAATGCTGCACCACAGCAGCTTAGATCCCGCGCTCACCGTCGGAGAGACCTGGCCCGACGGCTTTCGCTCGATGGCTCGCGAGATCGACTTCGACACCGACGACGTCTCAGTCGCCGCAAGACGATTCCGCGCCTTCATCGACGGGATCGACCGGGCGTAACGGCCCGGGACCGCACAACGGAGCCGTCCCGATTCGACAACCCGCACCGAGACCGACTGCACGACGTGCTCCCCCGGCCCCGTGTCGGCGCCGGCCCCAGGCACTCGCCGCCGCGAGTGCCTGAATCGCCACCGATCCGCGAGAATCGCCGGTATCCGCAAACACCGACGACGCCAGTATCCGCACGAACCCCCTGCATATCGGCACCATCTACGCACCAGCGTCCCCGAATCGCACCCAGGAGGTCGCCGGTTCGAGCCCGGCTAGCTCCACCTAGGAAGCAGGATCAGAACCCCCGCGCATGCGGGGGTTCTTGCGTTCTGAGGCGGGTGATTGGCCGCTCGATCGCAGCTCAGAGGACTCGTGAGAAGCGACGCTATCCGCCAAACGGACTTCACCGTTGGGTGGAGGATCGGGGTGATTGGGGGGAGCGCGAGTGCCTAGCGGAGAGCACCGAGAACGCTGGGGACCGGCAGCGATCCGTGCAGTCCGGCGGCCAGGGCCATCTGAACCTTCCCCCTCAACCCGCTCGAACCGCGGTCGTCAGACGGTCGCCGATCAGCGCCGCGGCACCCGTGGTCATCCTCTCGACCAGCTCCGCCACCGTCGGCACGTCGGAGATCAGCCCCTGGGTCAGCCCGGCCCACCAGATGCCGGCCTCGGAGTCCCCGGTCTCGTAGACCTTCCGACCGCGGGCACCCGCGACCAGCTCGCGCAGATTGTCGAATTCCACCCCCTCGGCCTCCCGACGCACGACCTCCTCACTGACCTCGTTGCGTGCGACCCGCGCGGTGTTGCGCAGCGTGCGGAAGATCAGCGTCGTCTCGCGTTCGTCGTTGGCGACGATCTTCTGCTTGACGGCGTCGTGGATCGGCGCCTCCTGCGTGCACATGAACCGCGTGCCCATGTTGACCGCGTCGGCGCCGAGGGCGAGGGCAGCCACCAGACCACGGGCGTCGGCGATCCCGCCCGACGCCACGATCGGGATCGTCAGCCGGTCGGCCGCTGCCGGGATCAGGATCAGGCCGGGGATGTCGTCCTCCCCCGGATGTCCTGCGCACTCGAACCCGTCGATCGAAACCGCGTCGACGCCGAGCGCCTCGGCCTTGACCGCGTGGCGGACCGAGACCGCCTTGTGGATCACCTTGACCCCGTGAGCGTGGAAGTCGGGAAGATGATCGACGGGGTTGGCGCCCGCCGTCTCGACGACCTTGACCCCCGACTCGATGATCGCCCGCCGGTATTCGTCGTACGGCGGCGGGGCGATCGTGGGCAGGATCGTCAGGTTGACCCCGAACGGTCGATCAGTCAACTCGCGCGTTCGGGCGATCTCGGCCGCCAGCGCCTCGGGCGTCGGCTGCGTCAGCGCCGAAAGGAACCCGAGCGCACCCGCGTTCGCGACCGCCGCCACCAGCTCGGCCCGCGACACGGCCTGCATCCCACCCTGCACGATCGGGTGCTCGACCCCGAACGTCTCGGTGAACCGCGTCGTGAGCTTCGGCATCAGGACGCCGCCTCGTTCGGAACGTCCCGGAGCTGGCGCCGCAGCACCTTGCCGGTGGCGGTCTTCGGCAGTTCGTCGACGAACTCGATGCTCCGCGGGTACTTGTAGGCGGCCATCCGCTCCTTGCAGAAGGCGATCAAGGTCTTCTCGTCGGCCTTCGCACCGTCGCGCAACGCGACGAACGCCTTCACCGTCTCCCCCCGGTAGGGATCGGGCACCCCGACCACCGCGGCTTCGCGAACCGCCGCATGGGTGTAGAGCACGTCCTCGACCTCGCGCGGCCACACCTTGTACCCGGACGCGTTGATCTGGTCCTTCTTGCGATCGACGACGTAGAACCAGCCGTCGGCGTCCATCAGACCGACGTCGCCGGTGCGGATCCAGCCGTCGCGGATCGCGTTGGCGGTCTCTTCCGGCTTCTGCCAATACCCGGGAACGACCTGCGGACCCTTGGTGACGAACTCGCCGATCTCGCCGACCGGCACGTCGATCCCCTGCTCGTCGACCACACGGACGACGGTGTTGAACACGGGGATCCCGACCGAGAGCGCACCGGAGACCGGGTCGACGGGTGCGGTCCGGCCCGCGGGGACCCAGTGCGACGGGGATGTCGTCTCGGTCATCCCGTAGTTGTTGTGCAGGTAGGTGCCGTGGAACTTCGCCGCGAACTCCTCGACCAGCGGCGGTGCGATCGGCGCTCCCCCGCTCGAGAGCTTGCGGAAGCTCGTGACGTCGCGATCCGCCAGCGACGGCGACGCCATCAGCGCCATGTAGACCGGGATCGCCCCGATGCAGAAGGTCGCCCGGTGGCGCTCGATCAGCTCCAACAGCGTGTCGGCGTCGAACCGGTAGGCGAGGATGATCGGCGCCCCGGTCCGCATACCCAGCGCCAGGTGCGCGACCAGGCCGGTGATGTGGAACAGCGGGGCGACGCCGAGGATCACGTCGTCGTGGTCCAGATCCGCCCAACGCGCGTAGACCGACGCGTTGAAGACCACGTTGCGATGGGTATTCATCGCGCCCTTCGGCGGGCCGGTGGTCCCCGACGTATAGGTCAGGAAGGCGACGTCGTCGGCCGTCGGCTCGTGCGCGGGAACCGGAGCATTCCGGTAGACGTCGACCAGCTCCAGCAGGTCCAGCGTGTCGCCGGGCCGGCGGACGCGGCTGCTCTCCAGGAGCGACGGAACCGTCTCCAGGAAGTCCAGCTCGTTGGTGGTGATCACGATCGAGACCGCCGTCTCCGGCACGACCTTCGCGACCACGTCGTGCCACAGCGACTCGAGCACGACGATCGCGCGCGCTCCGGAGTCGTCGAGGATCGTGCGGACCTCCTTCTCGCGATTCATCGGGTTGATCGAGACCCCGATCCCGCCGGCCTTCCAGATCGCCAGCACGCTGATCAGGTACTGAGGAACGTTCTGCAGGCAGATCGCGACGCGGTCCCCGGTCTGCAGGCCCTGCGCGCGCAGACCGGCGGCGAGCGCATCGCTGAGCCGGTCGACCTCGGCAAAGCTGATCTCCCGGTCGAAGTAGAGCACCGCCGGCGCGTCCGGATGTCGCGCGGCGGACCGGCGGAACATCTCCAGTGCGGAGACGTCGTCGGGGTGGATGTCGGCGGGCAGGCCCTCGTCGTAGAGGGACAACCAGGGTCGTTCGGCGTAGGTCGTCATTGCGAGCGCTCCGGGGATGAAGGGTGGACGGTGGGCATCGAACCGAGGGAGAGGACGGATCGGCCGATCATTCGACGAGCCGCCGTACCGGGCGCGCGACGCAGGCGGGACGCTCACCGTCCCGCACTTCGACCGTCACGTCGAGGACGATCTGCAGATCGGTGCCGCGACGCTCGGCGGACGCGAGCACCACGTGCGCGCGGACGAACGCTCCGACCGGCACGGACGCCGGAAAACGCACGCGGTCGAGCCCGTAGTTGAACGCGTGACGGAAGCCCTCGAAGACCACGACGTCGGCGACCAGCTGTGGTTCGAGGGCGAGCGTCAGGTAGCCGTGGGCGATCGGCCCAGGCAGGCCGCTGACCCGCGCCGCATCAGGATCGAGGTGGATCGGCTGGTGGTCGCCGGTGGCATCGGCGAACGCCCGAACGGTCTCGGCGTCGATCCGGTGCCACGGGCCGACGCCGAGCAGCTGCCCCTCGCGGGCCAGGATCGCATCGGCGCCACGCAGGCGCAGCGGGCCGGACTCCGACGGATCGTGGTCCGGCACCGAAGCTGCGGGGTCAGTCGACAAGGACGACGCCTCCGGGACCCAGCGCGTGGGCACGTGCGGCGAGCTCGAGCACGCCGTCCCCGAACGCCAGCAGGAACGGATCGTCGCTGCCGCCGCCGATCGCCCGGCGGTAGTTGTTCTCCATGAAGACGACCGACTTCCAGAGCGCCAGGGTGGTGTAGAAGGCGAGGTCGTCGACGTTGCGGCCCGACGCGCGGGCGTACTCCTCGACGAGCCAGCGGCGCGACGGGAAGCCCGGCAGGCGCGTCGCCGGGCTGAGGTCGAAGAGCGACGGCGGATCCTGCGGCTCGCTCCAGGTCGCCACCAGGAACCCCAGATCGGCGAGCGGGTCGCCGAGCGTGGCCATCTCCCAGTCGAGCACACCGGTGATCCGGGTCGGATTCGGCGTCACGAGTAGATTGCCCAGGCGGAAGTCGCCGTGGACCACCGTCGTGTCGCTTCGCGTCGGGAGGTTGTCCGCCAGCCATGCTCCGACCGCCTCGACCTCCGGCACGTCGCGGGTGCGGTTGCTCTCCCACAGCCCGAGGAACCGTCGGACCTGCCGCTCCAGGTACCCGGTCGGACGCGCCAACCCGTCGAGGCCGACCTCGCGCCAGTCGACCGCGTGGATGTCGGCCAACGTGCGGACCATCGCCGCCGCGATCTCCGGGCGCTGCTGGTCGTCGTTCAGCGACGCGGGCAGCGTCTCGCCGATCGCGTCCCCGCCCAGCCGCCGCATCACGTAGAACGGCACGCCGATCACGGATTCATCGGCGCAGGTCGCCAGGATCTCGGGCACCGGAACGGCCGTGCCGTGGAGCGCACCGACGACCCGCGCCTCGCGCAGCATGTCGTGTGCCGAGGGCGGCACCGGTGGACGCGGGGCCCGCCGCAGCACCAGCTCCTGATCGCCACGGCGCAACAGCAGCGTGACGTTGGAGTGCCCATCGCCCAACGGCGTGATCTCGACCGGCCCCGCCCCCAGCCCCTCGTGCTCCAGGAACGCGAGCAACGGCTCGAGCACGACCAACGGCGGACGCGCGTCCGGACCGACCTCGGCCCAGGAGCCGACGATGTCGTCGTCCGCGAAGGCGAAGGTCATCGGGCCGGCCCCGGAGCCGGCATCAGGCTGGAGCTGCCCGCGCTGAGGATCCGTCGGGCGATCGCCCAGCGATGGACCTCGGACGGCCCGTCGTAGATCCGGAACGGCCGAACCTCGGAGTAGAACCGGCTGAGGATCGAATCGCCGGACACGCCCAGCGCCCCGTGGATCTGCACCGACCGGTCGACCACGCGACCAACGGCTTCGGACACGTAGACCTTGGCGATCGCCGAGTCCTGGCGCGCGTCGCGCCCGGCGTCGATCACCGCGCAGCCCTGCAGGGTCAGCAGGCGGCTGGTGCGCAAGTCGATCTCGCTCTCGGCCAGCAGGCCCTGCACCAGGCCGAGGTTGCCCAGCGTGGACCCGAACGCCTCGCGCTCGCGGGCCCGCTCGATCGCCATCTCGTGTGCGCGCCAGGCCAGGCCGAGCCAGCGCATGCAGTGCGTCAGACGTGCGGGCGACAGTCGCACCTGGGCGTAGCGGAAGCCCTGGTCGACCTCGCCGAGGACGTCCTCGTCGGGTACCTCGACGCCGTTGAACCGGACCTCGCAGTGTGCTCCGACGGCCGCACGGTCGAGCGACGGGATCGGCCGCACGATCTCGATACCGGGGGTGTCCATCGGCACCAGGAACATCGTCGCGCCGCCGTCCTTGTCGATCGCGTCGCGCGTGCGAGCCATGCAGATCGCGAAGCCGGCCCCGACTGCCCCGGTGGTGAACCACTTATGGCCGTCGATCCGCCAGCCCCCGTCGATCCGTGTCGCCCTGGTCTGGAGCATCGTCGGATCCGAACCGGCGCCGGGCGCGGGCTCGGTCATCGCGAAGCAGGAGCGAATCTTGCCCGCCACGAGCGGCAGCAGGTACTTCTCGATCTGGCGCTCGTCGGCGACGGCGGCGAGCAGGTGCATGTTGCCCTCGTCCGGCGCGGCGCAGTTGAGCGCCTGAGGACCCATCAGGCTGCGCCCGGCTTCGATGAAGACGGCAGCGCGCCCCTGCATGTCGAGGCCGAGGCCGCCGTGCTCAACCGCCACGTGGGGGGCCAGCAATCCCTCGGCGCGGGCCAGGTCCTGCAGCTCGGCGCGGACGTCGTCGCGAACGCCGTGCTCGTCGAAGCCGTCCGCCTCACGTGGCGTGGCGACCTCGTCGACGAAGCGACGGACGCGAGCGGCGATCTCCGCGACGTCGGCGACGTCGTTGGTTCCTGTGAACAGCATGGGGTCTCCGGGTGGGGCTAGGGGGTGAAATCAGCGGTCGTTGAACCGCGGGACGCGGCGTTCCAGGAACGCCGCGAGCGCCTCGGACATGTCCTCGGTGCGCGAAGCGAGAACTTGGTTGCGGTTCTCGAGCTCGAGCGCGGCCGGCAACGACGGCGCGTCGACGTTGGTCTGCAGGACCTGCTTGGTCAGGCGCATCCCGAGCGGGCTGTTGCCGGCGATCATCGTCGCCAGGTCGAGCGCCGCGTCCAGCAGCTCGTCATCGTCGTGGACAGCGTTGACGAGCCCGATCCGCGCCGACTCGTCGGCGTCGTACGGACGACCGGTCAGCATGATCTCGGCCGCACGCGCCAGACCGACGATCCGCGGGAGCATCCACGAGACGCCGACGTCGCCACCCGACAGGCCGATCCGGACGAACGCGGCGTTGAACCGCGCCGAGCGCGCGGCCAGACGGATGTCCGCCGCCAGCGCGAGCCCAAAGCCCGCTCCGGCGGCGGGACCGTTGACGGCCGCGATCACCGGGATGCTGGTCAGGCGCAGGCTGGCGATCCCGTCAGCCCAGGTCTTCTGCTCGGCGAGCATCTGGTTGACGCTCATGTCCGCGAGCTTGGCCGCGTCGCCCAGGTCCAGGCCCGAGCAGAACCCGCGGCCGCGGCCGGTGACGACGATCACGCGGGTGGCGGCGTGCGCCTCGAGCGCTTCGACGACGCGGCGCAGCTCGCCGAAGCTCGCGAAGGTCAGCGCGTTGAGTTGCTTCGGGCGGTCGAGGGTGATCAGGGCGATGCCCGGTCGAGGTTCCTCGACCACCAGGGTCGTGACGCTGTCCAGGACGGTTTGCGAGAGCAGCATCAGAACAGCTCCCACCAGTCAGACCGACGGGACGACTCCTCGGCCGTCTCCTCGAGGATCATCCGCCCCGCGCGCATGTAGTAGACGCGGTCCGCGATCGGCAGCGCCGCCCGGACGTTCTGCTCGACGAGCACGACGCCGAGGCCCTCGCTGTCGCTGAGCTCGCGGATCCGGGCGAACAGGTCCTGGACCAGGCTCGGCGCGATCCCGAGCGACGGCTCGTCGAGCAACATCAGGCGCGCGCCGCTCATCAGCGCCAAACCGATCGAGAGCGTGCGCTGCTGACCGCCGGACAACGTGCCCGCCTGCTCGCCGGCTCGCTCCTTGAGCAGCGGAAACATGTGGTGCACGCGCGCCAGGCGCTGCTCCTGGACCGCGGCGTCGCCGACGGTGAACGCGCCGAGCTCGAGGTTCTCGCCGATCGTCAGCTCGCGGAAGATCGGGGCCTCGGCCGGGGTGAACGAGATCCCCGAACGGACGCAGGTGGTCGTGTTCCACCCGGCCATCGGCTGCCCGTCGAAGCTGACGCTGCCGGCGCGGAGCGGCATCGCCCCGAAGATCGCCTTCAGCATGGTGGTCTTCCCCGCGCCGTTGTGCCCGAGCACGGAGACGATCTCGCCGGGGTCGACCCGGAGCGAGACGTCGTGCAGGACGCGGCGCTTGCCGTAGTCGGCGGCGATTCCGTCGACCGTCAGCAACGCCGTTCCGGTCGGTCCCGCCGGGGGATGTGTCGTGGTCTCAAGCACCGAAGTAGATCTCCGTGAGGTGTTTCTGACCCATCAGTTCTTCGAGGGTCCCTTCCGCGAGCTTGCGTCCCTGGTCGAGGAAGATGCCCCGGTCGGCGAGCTGGCCGACCATGTGCACGCTGTGCTCGACGAGGCAGACGGTCTTGCCCGCGTCCCGCAGGCCGCGGACGACCTCGATCACGCCTTCGACCGCTCCCGGATCGACGCCCGACGTCGGTTCGTCGAGCAGCAGGACGTCGCACTCGGTGGCGAGCAGCCGGGCGATCGCGACCAGCTTCTGGTCACCGAACGAGAGATCCGCGACGACCGTTCCGGCCTGCGCTCGCATCCCGACGAATCCGAGCGCTTCGAGCGCCAGCTCACGGGCCTCGTGGTCGCGGGCGCGGCAGTGCATCGGACGCGTCGCCAGCAGCGCCAGGTTCTCCCCGGAGTTGCCGGGAACGGCGAGCATCACGTTCTCGACGGCGGTCAGCCGCTCGAACAGGCGCCCGTCCTGGAACGACCGTGCCATCCCGCGCTTGGCGATCCGGTGCGGCGACAGCCCGCTGATGTCCTCGCCGTTGAGCGTGACCGTGCCGGTGTCCGGCGTGATCACGTGCGTCAGCAGGTTGAAGATCGTCGTCTTCCCCGCGCCGTTCGGTCCGATCAGCGAGGTGATCTTGCCGCGCTCCAGGTCGAAGCTGACGTCATCGACCGCTTGGAGTCCGCGGAACCGCTTGGACAGGTTGCGAACTTCCAGCACCGGCGAGGGGTCCGTAACGACCACCGGCTCGGACAGGACGACGGCGTCCGTGCGCGGCGGAGCCGCCGCGGTCGACGCCCCGGGGGTCGGCGGCAGCTCGGGGATCGACGGGGCTACCGCGGTGACGGACTTCACCCCGCTCGACGCCCCGGCGACCGCCGGCTCCAGTCCGCCACGGCGGAACAGCCGCAGCATCGACGTCCCTTCGGGAACCAGGCCGAACGGGCGGAAGCGGATGATCAGGACCAGCAGCAGTCCGTAGATCACGGCCTGCCAGGCGATCGCGTTGTCACCGGCGACCTCCTGCAGGATCGGCCGCAGCGAGCCGAGCAGGATCGCCCCGATGATCGTGCCGGTCAGGTTGGAGACGCCGCCGATGATCACGATCGCGATCACCAGGATCGACAGGTTGAGGTCGTAGGTTCCCGGCGCGATGAACTGGTAATAGGAGGCGTTCAGCGCCCCGGCGAAGCCGGCGATCCCGGCGGCGAGGCCGAACACGACGAGCTTCGGGACGACCGTGTCCTTGCCGACGGCCTTGACCGCAAGCTCCTGCTCGCGCAGACCCTTCAGCAGGCGGCCGAACGGCGACTCGCCGATTCCGAAGCAGACCGCGACGACGATCACCGTGCACGGGAGCAGCAGCCAGAACGCCTGCGTCGGCATTCCCAGCGAGAGGCCGAACAGCTCGGCAGGCGGGATCGGGGTCAGTCCGTAGGCGCCGCCGGTGACGCTGTCGGCGGAGCCCATCAGCTGGTTGGCAACGGTCTGGAAGGCGAGCGTCAGGAGCACCAGGTATTCGCCTCTGACCCGCGAGAGCGCCGGGAGCGCCAGCAGGAGGGCGACGACGAACGAGACGCCGATCGCGACCAGCAGCGCCGGACCGATGTCCCACCCGGCCCCGCCCGCCACGCCCCGTGAGGACGCGGCGGCGATCGCCTCGGTGGCGACCGGGAGCGTCAGGAGGCCGGCCGTATAGGCCCCGACGCCGTAGAAGGTGGCGTGTGCCATCGAGAGCTCTCCCGCATACCCCATGAGGAGGTTCAGCGACGCCCCCAACATGATCAGGAAGAGGATCTGGACGGCGATGTCTGCGTAGTAGTCCACGGGAGCTCCTAGGCGGCGCGGCGGCCGAACATGCCCTGAGGCCGGATGACGAGGAGGACGAACAGCGCGGCGAACGCGATCACCGGCTGGTAGTCGGACGCGACCCAGAGGCCGCTCAAGCTGGTCACCAGTCCGAGCGCGAGACCACCGACGGCGGCGCCGCCGATGCTGCCGATGCCACCGAGGAACGCGGCGATGAACGCGATCAGCATCGGAGACGCGGCCATCGTCGGGGTGGCGTTGCCGTTGAGCAGGAAGAGGATCCCCGCGATGCCCATCAGGGTCGAGCCGACACCGAAGACCAGGACGTGGACGCGATCGGGGTCGATACCCACGGCCGCAGCCATGTTGCGGTTCATGCGGACCGCGGCGGTCGCGAGGCCCCACTTGGTCCGGCGCAGCGCGAACAGCACCGCGGCGATCAGGACCCAGCTGATGACCACCCGCGCGATGTCGAGGGTGGTGAAGGTGACCGTGCCCAGCTCGATCGTGGCGGGCGACAGCTCGACGAACGTCTTGTTGTTCGGTCCGAAGAGGATCTGAATCAGGTTGGGGACCGCGATCGAGATGCCGAGTGCCGTGATGAAGACCCCGAGCGCGGTGGCTCCGGCGCGGCGCATCGGCCGGTACGCGCCGACCTCGACGAGGATCCCGATCGCGGCGGCCGCGGCGATGCCGACGACCGCCGCGGCGATCCACGGCAGGCCGAGCGTGTCGGCCGCCAGGATCGCGACGTAGGCCGCCACGACGTAGGCCACCCCGTGCGCGAAGTGGAAGATCCCGGTGGTCGAGTAGATCACCGTGAAGCTCACTCCGAGCAACGCGTAGACGGTGCCCAGGACGACGCCGTCGACCGCGAGCTGTCGGAACAGCTCGAAGCTCGCGGCGGCGACCGGGGAGATGATCGTGGCGTCCACGGGGCTCTAGCGGCTCGCCGAGACGAGCGCGGTCTTGGGATCGGCGTCGGGACCGACCGCGGTGATATCCGCCACCGGCGACGGCACGCAGTCGCCGCTGATCTCGAGCACGTTCATCGGCTTGGTGACCGTGTGCAGCGTCGGATCGAAGACGATCTCGCCCGGCGTCGAGCGGTCACCGCCGTAGAGCGAGGGGAACTTCGGGTCCTTGATCAGGGCCGCCTGCAGCGCCGCGCCGTCCTGCGGGTCGCCGCCCTCGGCGATCACGCGCTTGACGAGCTCCCAGACGATCAGGATCTGCTCGTAGTAGTTGGCGGCGTAGAAGTCCGGGTCGGACTTGTACGCCGCGCGGTACGCCTCGGTGAACGAGCGAGCCAGCGGGTTCTCGCTGTTGGGGTCGAAGTAGTCCGCCGCGGCGTGGACGGAGCTCATCGCCTTCGGGTCGACCTTGCACGCGTCGGACGTGAACTCCGACAGGATGATCGGGATGTCGATCCCGGCCTGACGAACGGCCTTGACGAAGTACCCGGGGTCGTTGCCGAACGAGGCGTTCCAGATCGCGTCGGCCTTCGACGCCTTGATCTTGGCGATCACGGAGCCGAAGTCGGTGACCCCGACGTCGTGGATCTGCGTCGTCGCGATCGTGCCGCCGTCCTGGACCTTCGGCCAGACCGACGGAACCAGCGTCTTGATCGCGTTGGTCGCGTTCTCCGACGTACCGACGATTGCGAGGCGCTTGGCGTCGGGGTGCTCCTTCGCCAGCCAGGTCAGCGCGCCCGGCGCCGGGGCGTCGCCGAACAGCATCCGGTTGTTCCAGAGGAAGTCCTTCTCGACCTGTCCGGGGCTCGGACCGCCGCCCTGAAAGGTCAGGACCTTCGCCTGCTGGATCTGCGGGATGATCGCCTCGGAGACCGCCCCGTAGGAGGTCTGCAACGTGGTGATCTTGTCTTGGCTGATCATCCGGCGGGTCGCTGCGACGCCGGCCTGGATCGCCCCGTCCTCGTGATCGCCGATCGAGATCTTGAAGTCGGGGCCGCCGGCCGCCTTGACCTGGCTGGCGGCGAGCTTGGCGCCCTGGCTCATGACACGACCGAAGTACGCGCCCTGCCCGGTCATCGCGAGCAGCATGCCGTTGTTGATGGTCACGCCCTCGCCGGCCTCCTTGCCGCCGGGGCCGAAGACGTCGTTGAGCGCCTTGACCGCGGGATCGGACGCCGCGGCCGCCTTGACCTCGCTGCCGCCCGAGCTACCCCCGGATCCCCCGGAGTCGCCGCCGCAGGCCGCCAGGCCTGACGCGCAGGCGAACGCGAGCCCTCCCGCGACGATCGTCCGCCGGAGGCCCTGGGCCCCCTCGGTACCGCGTGTTGTGAACTGCTTGAACATCTCTCTCTCCTCCTTGAACACGGCCGGATGTGGCCGCACAGGACCACGCGTCCGGCTGGACACGAATCGACCGCGGGTTGGCGCGGCGTATCGGCGCCGTCCTCGTGGGACGACGCGAGCGGGCAGGACGGTGCGCGTCGGCGTGCGCCGACACGACCCTCCGTGTCCGTCGTTGCTCTCTTCCGGCGCCTCCGGGGAACGGATCCCCGTCACGGTCGGTGGGTCAGGTCGCCCCGCTCGGGGTGCCCGGTTCCGTCACCGCGTCGTGCCGCCCGGGGCGCGGAGTGCCTCCCGCCTCAGACCACGACCACGGGCGACACCTGCGATCCGG
>Ga0265296_1002530_pt1 | contig 18247 bp, 9 predicted proteins | sample MunlanPumphouse1_FD_189073 | JGI IMG/M metagenome (GOLD analysis project Ga0265296, IMG submission 189073) | Groundwater microbial communities from a municipal landfill in Southern Ontario, Canada - Pumphouse #1 | ecosystem: Environmental > Aquatic > Deep subsurface > Groundwater | place: Canada...
TCAGCCCGGAAGCGGCCATCCGCGCGGTGGCCGGCGTGCACCGTCGCTGCAAGGGCGGCTATGCGGTGGTCAGCGTGGTGCTGGGTCTGGGCCTGGTCGCTTTCCGCGATCCGCATGGCATCCGCCCGCTGGTGCTGGGCAAGCGCAGCCACGCCGAGGGTGACGAGTACATCGTGGCCTCCGAGTCGGCCGCGCTGGACGTGCTGGGCTTCCAGCGCGTGCGTGACGTGCAGCCGGGCGAAGCGCTGGTGATCACCGCGCGCGGTGAACTGTTCTCGGAAATCTGCGCCGAGCCGGCCGAACACACCCCGTGCATCTTCGAGTACGTGTACTTCGCTCGCCCGGATTCGATGATCGACAACGTGTCGGTGCACAAGGCGCGCATGCGCATGGGCATCAAGCTGGGCGAGAAGATCCTGCGCCTGCGCCCGGACCACGACATCGACACCATCATCCCGATCCCGGATACCTCGCGCGATGCCGCGCTGGAGATCTCCAACGTGCTCGGGGTGAAGTACCGCGAAGGCTTCATCAAGAACCGCTACATCGGCCGCACGTTCATCATGCCGGGGCAGGGTGAGCGGGTGAAGTCGGTGCGTCGCAAGCTCAACCCGATCCACCTGGAATTCCGCAACCGCGTGGTGCTGCTGGTGGATGACTCGATCGTGCGCGGCACCACCAGCCAGCAGATCGTGCAGATGGCGCGTGACGCCGGCGCACGCAAGGTCTACCTGGCCAGCGCCGCGCCGCCGGTGCGTTACCCCAACATCTACGGCATCGACATGCCGGCCGCTGAAGAACTGGTCGCGCACAACCGCAGCATCGAGGAAATCGAAGCGCACCTGGGCTGCGACTGGCTGATCTACCAGGACATCGAAGACATGGAAGCGGCGGTGAGCGAAGGCAATCCGGCGCTGCGCAACTTCGATTCGTCGTGCTTCAACGGGCATTACCCGACGGGCATCGAGCCGGGCTACTTCGAGCGCATCCAGCAGCTGCGGTCGGACGACGCCAAGCACAAGCGCCGCGCCTGAGGTCCAGGCGGTGATCGACGTGCCTGACGTCGGCGGCAATCTGCTGCGCGCCGCGCAGCAGTGCCTGGCCGAAGCCGATCCCCTGCACAAGGTCGCACTGACCCAGGCCTACGCGGCGGCGTTCCGCGCCGGCCGGCTGCATGTGCCGGCCGATGCGCCGCCTGCCGAACCGATCCGCATGCCGGGCCGACCGCCGCAGCTGCTGATGGTGCATCCGCGTGAAGTGCCCCGGCGCGGCCTGGGCGGGGTGGAAGGACGCGCGGCGTTCATCCATGCCATCGCCCATATCGAGCTCAATGCGATCGACCTGGCCTGGGACGCGGTGTACCGCTTCCGTGGTCTGCCGGCAGCGTTCCACGCCGACTGGGTGAGCTGCGCCGACGACGAATCGCGCCACTTCATGCTGCTGCGCGAGCGCCTGCTGGCACATGGCCATGAGTACGCCGATTTCCCTGCGCACAACGGCCTGTGGGAAATGTGCGAGAAGACTGCACACGATGGCCTGGCACGCATGGCGCTGGTGCCGCGCGTGCTGGAAGCGCGTGGGCTGGACGTGACCCCGGGCATGATCGACAAGCTGCGCAATGTCGGCGACGGTGAAACCGCTGACGTGCTGGAAGTGATCCTGCGCGAGGAGGTTGCACACGTTGCCGCTGGGTCGCGCTGGTTCCGCTGGTACTGCGAGCGCGCCGGCGTCGAACCGCGTGCACGTTTCAAGGAACTGCTGGTCGAGTATGCCGGTGGCTACCTGCACGGGCCGTTCAATATGGAAGCGCGCCTGCTGGCGGGGTTCGATGCGGATGAGCTCGCCAATCTGATCGAACAGGCGGGTTGACCGGCGTCGGCCGATCCACATCCACGCATGGCGTGGATCTACTGGGCTGGCGGGTGGAGGTCATCCAACGAAGCACCGGCTTTGCAGTAGATCCACGCCATGCGTGGATGCCGTTCGCTCGTTCACCCGTTCGGCAACACCACGCGCCTGCCATCCACCGTCGGCCGGTTGATGTAGAACAACCCCGGCCCAGGCCGATACGGCAGCTCGCTGACACCAGCATCGGCGGTGTAGGTCAGGGCGGTATCGCCCAGTGCATCGAAATTCCAGTGTGCGGACTGCATCAGGTAACGGCGGCGCAGCAGCGCTTCCTGCGTCGGCGTCAGCGGCTGGCCGGCGATCAGGCGGCGCGCGATCGGCTGCAGTGCACCAGGCAGCTCCCAACCCGCCACCTCGGCGGCGTCGGCGGTCCAGGTCACGCCGGCATCGATGGCGTGTTTCTGCATCACCTGCAGCGCAACCAGCTGATAGCGCCAGTCGATGGGCCGGTGCAGCACCACCGCAGCGGTGGCGTACAGCACCGGCGACATCAGCACGCTGCGGCTGCCCGCGCGTCGTTGCTGCTGCCACTGGTGCCAGACATCGACCCACACTTCCTTCGGGCTCAGCCCCAGCTGCTGCCGCCAGCGTTCGGCGTCAGCCTGTGCCTCAGCGTAGGCGGTCGTCGCCTGCAGCAGGGCCAGTGGCGGCGTCTGGTAGTCCTCCACGCTGGGCTGGCGCAGCTGCTGCCGTCTGGGCCGGCTGAGCAGCTTGGGCCCTTCCTCCACCTGGTCGTAGCCTCCACCGATGTTGGCGTGCACACCGGGCAGTGCGATTTCGGGATGGGTCGGTGCCACCGTGGTCAACGCATAGTGCTGGCGATGCTCATCGCGCGCGCTGAGCTGCAGCACCGCTTCGGCGATGCCCGCGGGCAGGGCGATGCGGGGATGCTCGTCGGCGCGTCCGCCGTTGACGGCAACCACCGTGTCGAACAGGCCGATGAAGCGCAGTGCCGGCCGCGGCAGGGCGAAATCGGCGCTGCACGAAAGCCCCGCGTGCAGCAGAAGCTGCTGCCAGCGCGCGGCATCCCACCCGCGCAGGTGGTTGGCCACATCGCGCGCGGAGGCCGCGCCGCGTGAGTAGCCGAACAGATCAAGCTGCACGCTGTGCAGCGGCGCGCGCCACTGCCCGGCAAGTGACGACAGTGCGGCCGGCAGCAACACCCGCAATGCACGCTGCACCTTCGCCTGCACGCCACTGGCGCCAATCCCGAAGGCCAGGCCGATCAGGTCGTCCTCGGCATCGTCGCGGGTGCCGACACCTTCAACATAGATCGCCAGCGAAGGTGCGCTGCCCGGTGTGCGTCGGCTGTCCGGATACAACTGGTGCAGGCGCGCGATGTTGGTGGCGCCGTTGTCGTAGCTGCTGGTCAGCCGGCTCTGGTAGGTCGAATCGTCATCGGCGCGGAGCAGGGCAGGGCGTGGTCGCGGCACCTGCCGGTGACCCTGCGCCAGGTTGTGCGCGTTGTTGCGGGTGCCGTCGAAGAACAGGCCGATCCGCAGCAGGCCCGGATCAGCCGTCATGTCACTGCTGTGCTGTCCTGGTGCCATGTGCATTTCCCGTCGTGGCCACGTCACGGTAGCGCGAAAGCTTTGTGTTGGCGAAGTCTACTGACGCTTTTGACCTCACTGAACGCAGATGCGGTCGATCACAGATCGCGATTTCCATTCCCCTCATCTATTGAATTCACGCGCCCTGCGCAGGCCTGATGGCCGAACCCGGCTCCCCGGGTCGTGCTGCATCAACGCTGTCTACTTCACTCCAAGGAGCGACAAGATGATGTCCAGATCGATAGGTAAAGCGACAGGTGGTCTGTTGTTGGGATTGTCGGTAGCGGCCGCCGCGAGTGCGGCGCCGTTGTTCGAGCCGGTCACCGTGCTCAGCCGTGCATCGGCCAGCAGTGAGCCGGCACTGGGGCGATTGCTGGCCACCCCGTCCACCGCCGCCGTACAGGAAGTGCGAGTCGATGCCGCCGCCACCGCGCAGTCGCAGCTGGAATTCGAGCTGCTCGGGCAGAAGGTGCAGGCCGTTCGCAGCAAGGTCGAGGCGCTGCCGGATGGCGGCAGCGTCTGGTATGGCCAGTTGCGCGCGCCGTCCGATCGCCTGCAGGCGGCCACGTCCAATGGCCAGGACGATCCGGGCAACTCGCTGATCCTGGTGCGCTCGGGCAACACTCTCACCGGCTCGATCCGCAAGGACGGCAAGCTGTATCGCCTGCGTCCGCTGGGCAATCGCCACGTGCTGGTCGAGGTGGATGAGTCGCGGATGCCGGCAGACCATCCGGCCGACTACAACCAGTTGCCGAAGATCGCCATGCCGGCCAATGATCGCCTTGGCACCGCGCAGGCCTCGTCGGGAAGCCCGGCGACCATCCGCGTGCTGGTGGTGGCGACCAACGCTGCAGTGAGCGCCTACGGTGGCAACATGCAGTCGCTGGTGCAGCTGGCCGTTGCCGAATCCAACCAGGGGTATACCAACAGCAACGTGGGCCTGACCCTGCAGCTGGCCGGTTATGAAACCACCAGCTACACCGAGTCCGGCAATTTCACCACCGACCTGTCGCGCTTCCGTGGCACCAGCGACGGCTACATGGACAGCATCCACACCAGCCGCAACAACACGGCCGCCGACGTCGGCGTACTGCTGATCAACAACACCAGTTACTGCGGGCTGGCCTCGGGCATCGGCTCCACGGCGTCGACGGCGTTTGCCGCGGTGTACTGGGATTGCGCCACCGGCTACTACTCGTTCGCCCATGAAATCGGCCATCTGCAGAGCGCACGGCACGATATCGCCAGTGATCCGAGCACGTCACCGTATGCCTATGGCCATGGCTATCGTTATGAGCCGGCCAGCGGATCGCGCTGGCGCACGATCATGGCCTACGACTGCTCGGCCGGCTGCCCACGGCTGAACTACTGGTCCAATCCGAACATCAGCTACAACGGCGTGCCGATGGGCATCGCCAGCAGTGCTGACAACCAGCGCGTGCTGGTCAATACCAAGGCCACCATCGCGGCCTTCCGCTGAGGCCAAGCGCTGACCAGGGTCGGCGTCTATCAGGGTGGGACCACCTGCTCTGGTAGATGCCAACCTTGGTTGGCACCCTGCGATCGATCATTCGCGGCTGAGCGTATCCAGCGTCCAGCCGTTGGCATCCACGCGCAGCACCGAGCCCTGTTCGTACCAGTCGCCCAGCACGATGCGGGTGCAGCTGCGTCCGCCGGCCTGCAGGGTGTGGATCGCCGGGCGATGGGTATGGCCATGGATCATCGTGTCCACGCCATGGCGCGCGTAAGTGGCTTCCACTTCGGCCGGGGCCACGTCGGTGACGGTTTCGAACTGCGCACGGTCGCCCTGCTTCATTTCCGACTGGCGTGCCTGGCTCGCATCGCGCGCTTTCTGCGCGAAGGCGATGCGCGCTTCCAGCGGCTGCGACAGGAACTGCGCCTGGAAGACAGGATCGCGGGTCTGGGCGCGGAACTGCTGGTAGGGGATGTCATCGGTGCATAGCAGATCGCCGTGCTGCAGCAGCACCGGGCGGCCGTACAGCTCGATCATGCACGGGTCCGGCAGGATGCGCAGGCCGGCGCGGCGGGCATAGTCTTCGCCGAGCAGGAAGTCACGGTTGCCGCGGATGAAGAACACCGGCACGCCGCTGTCGGACAGTACCTTCAGTGCATCGGCCACCGCATCGGCTGCGGCCGATGGGGTGTCATCGCCGATCCAGGCTTCGAACAGATCGCCGAGGATGTACAGCGCGTCGGCGCCGGGCGCCTCCTCGCGCAGGAAGCGCAGGAACAGGTCGGTGATGGCCGGACGGCTGGGGTCCAGATGCAGATCGGAGATGAACAGCGTGGTCATGCGGATATTCTAGGGCATCGCTTCGCCGGTAGCGCAGGGCCCTGCGCAGTCGCCGGGCATCACACCGGCAACGGCAGCCAGGCCAGGCTGGCCGATGCCAGCAGTGCAGCGATGCCGGTGGCCGCCAGAACGTCGCTCGGGTAGTGCAGGCCCAGTACTACGCGCGACAGGCCCACGCCGAAGGTGAACGGCACCAGCAGCGGTGCCAGCCAGGGGTAGTAGGCCAGCGCGACGATGGTGAACGACACCGCGTGCAGGGTATGCCCGGACGGGAAGCTGAACTCGTCCAGCGGCGCCACCCAGGCACGGATACGCAGGTCGGCCGCGTACGGTCGTGGTCGCCGGGTCCAACGTTTCAGCCCCTTGTACAGCAGCAGTGCGGCCAGGCCGGTGGCGGCCATGTGCACCGATGCACGCAGGCCATCGAAGCCATCAATGAGCACCAGCGCGCCCATCAATACGTACCAGAACACGCCATCGCCGAGCCGGCTGATGATCGAGAAGACGCGGCGCACGCGGCGACGTCGGCAGTAGTGGTTGGCGCGGCGACACAAGCGCGCTTCGCGGCCGGCCAGCAGCTCAAGCGGCGTGGTGCGCATGTCCGCTCCTCCGCGCATTGGCCAGTTCCGCCAGCAGGTTTTCGAACTCCGCCACTACCTGCTGTGGGTGCAGCCGCTTCATCGCCCGTGCCGCGTTGCCGCCCAACTCGCGGCGCAGGGCGTCATCGGCAGCCAGTTGAACTGCTGCCTGCACGAACTGCTCGTCGTCATCCACTGCCGCACCATTCTCGCCGTTGCGCAGGTACTCGCGGGCCGCGCCGTAGTCGAAAGCGACAGTAGCCAGGCCGCTTGCCATGCTTTCCAGGGTCACGTTGCCGAATGTCTCGCTGCGGCTGGGGAACAGGAACAGGTCGCCACTGGCGAAATGGCGGGCGAGGGCATCGCCACGCTGGATGCCGCAGAAGATGAAATCGGGATTCTCATGGGCCAGTTTTTCGCGCGCCGGGCCATCGCCGACCCAGATGAAGCGTGCTTTCGGACGCACCTGCTGCAGCTTGCGGAAGGCTTTCACCGCCAGGCCGAGATTCTTTTCGGCGGCGATGCGGCCGACGTAGATCGCTGCCAGCCCCGTACCATCGATTCCCCATTCTTCGCGCAGCGCCGGGTCGCGGCGTGCGGGGTCGAACTGCTGGTTGTCGACCGCGCGCGCGAGCAGGCGCACACGCTCGAAACCCTGTTCGGTGAGAAATTCCTGCAGTTCACGGGTGGGCACCAGGGTCGCGTCGGCCTGGTTGTGGAAGCGGCGCATCCAGCGCATTGCCGCCGACTGCAGCCACGCCACTCCATAGTCAGGCAGGTATTCGTCGAAGCGGGTGTGGAATCCGGTAGCCACCGGAATGCCGAGGCGGCGCGCGGTGCGCAGCGCCGACCAGCCCAGCGGGCCTTCGGTAGCCACGTAGATCGCGTCCGGGCGCTGCTGCCGCCAGTGCCGGCCCAGCCGGATCGGTGCGGGCAGGCCGAAGCGCAGGCCGGGATAGCGCGGCAAGGCCGCACCCGGAACCAGCAGGATGCCCGGTGCCGCCTCCAGCGCTTCACTGGCCTGTCGCGGGCGGATCAGGTCGACCTCGTGGCCGGCGGCGCGCAATCCCTGCTCCAGGCCCTGCACGGTCAGTGCGACGCCGTTGATCTCCGGCGGGTAGGTTTCGGTGACGATGGCATAGCGCATGGCGGGCCTCCGGTTTTACGCATGCTCAGGCCTGGCGATGTAGCCGACATGACCGCTTTGCGACAGCGCGATGACGGCTGCGCCGGTCGGTGCCCGCGCAGTTCAGGGGCACAAAAAAACCACGACCCCGAAGGGCCGTGGTCATGGTGTTGCGCCAATGCGTGGATCAGAAGCGCTGCTGGTACTTCATGTAGATGAAACGACCGATGTCAAAGCCGCCGTAGTAGGAGAAGTTGGAGCTTGGCTGGCTGTACAGGATCGGTCCCTGGCGAGCGAACACATTGTTGGCGCCGATCGAAACGGTGGCGCTCCACGGCAGGGTGTAGCGCGCCTGCACATCATGGAACGTGACCGAACCGCGTCGGTTGTAATCGCGGCTGCCGCTGTACCAGGGCGCGCGCTGGTCCGGATCGGAACATTCGTCCGGATGGCCGCTCGCGTCCAGGCAGCGTTCCTTGACGGCGGAGAAGTAACGCAGGCTCCAGGTGAGGCCCAGGTTGCCCTGCTCCCAGCCCAGCGATGCGTTGGAGCGGACCCGGAAGCCGATACCGCCGTTGGTGGCGATGCCATTGCTGGGAATCGGCGGCACATCCGCCTCGTTGGTGGTCCGCTCTTCGGCGGCAACCACATAGGTGGTCTTCCAGTCGGCGCGCAGCGTGCCCCAGCGGGTGTCGAGCTTGTGGCCGATCTCCAGGTCATAGCCTTCGGCCTGGCGGAAGCCGCTGTTGCGGTTGCCATAGTTGAGCTTGTCGATGATGCCCAGTTCCGGGTCACGGGTGAAACCGCCGCAACGTTCGGCGATGCCCAACTCGTAGCAGTCACGGAGGATGTCATTGGGATGGTCGGAAACGATCGTGTTCTCGATGCGGATCTTCCACCAGTCCAGTGCGATGTTCAGCCCTTCGGCGAACGTGGGGCTCCAGACCAGGCCCAGTGTGCGGCTGGTCGAGGTCTCCGGCTCCAGGTCCGGATTGGCGCCGTTGGTGAAGGGCCGCGGCGTCTGCCCGCTGCTGCTGGTGATCGGCTCGTTGCCCTGGCCGAGCTGGCGGTAGGTGTCCGCATTGGCGATGTCGGCGGCGCAGCGTGCACGCACCTCAGGGCTGCTGGCGGCTGCACCGTAGACGGTGTCGCAGGGATCGCGGAAGCCGGTGGTGAAGGTTTCAGAACCACCGCCATACAGGTTGGAGATGGTCGGTGCGCGGAAGCCCTGGGCCCAGGTGCCGCGGACCAGCAGCTGGTCGATCGGCTTCCAGGTGAAGCCGAACTTGCTGTTGAGGGTGCCGCCGAAGGTGGTGTAGTCCGAGTATCGGGTAGCGGCGCTCAGGCTCAGCTCACGCGCACCGGCCAGGTCGCGAAGCACCGGCACGCTCAGCTCCAGGTAGGCCTCGTCTACACGGTAGCCACCGCCGGTGGGGCCTGCAGCCAGGTTGGTGGTGGCACCGGTCTGTGCCAGCGCATCCGGGATGAAGCGGCCATCCTCGCGGCGGCTCTCCGCACCCACCGCGAAGCCCAGTTCGCCGGCCGGCAGCGTGGCGAGACTGCCGCTGAGGCTGGCGAACAGGTTGCGGGTTGTGGTGCGGCCGCGGCTGAGTTCCTCGGGGAACAACCAGTCCTGCAGTTCCGGGTTGCCGGTCAGGCCATAGGGATCATCCTGGCCATAGGGCACCAGCGGGTTCCAGGGCCTGCACCCGCTGATCGGCGCCTCCGGTGTACCGCACTCGACCTTGCCGGTTGCCGGATTGTAGAAAGACGGCCCGGTGGCATCGGCGACGCGTTGCTTGTGCAGGTTGCCGGTGGCGCGTTGGGTCAGTTCGCTGCGGTTGTACTGGTAGCCGGCTTCCCAGTCGAAATCGCGACCGCCGAACGCGAAGCTGCCCTCGAACGCCGCCACGCCCTGCCAGGAGGTCAGTTCGCTGGTACTGACCCGCGGGATCTCCCAGGTGCGGCGGTTCCAGTCCACGTCGCTGGGCGTTTCGTAGCCGTGATGGCTGCCGAACGGGTTGAACCAGCTGTCGACGGACATCGGCGTGATGCCGGCTGCGCCGGACTGGAACGGGTAGCCGGCCACCTGACGCTTCGTGGTGCGTTGGTTGTAGGCCAGTTGGGTGTTGAAGCGGACCTGGTCGTTCAGATCCACGCGCGCGTCAACGAAGATCGAGTCGCGCTTGATCGGTGTCTGCAGGTGCATCTGTTCGTTGCTGTTGCTGACATCACCGGTGAACGGCGTGTTGTCGCTGAGATGGAAGCTGTCCGGACCTCCCGGCTGGCCGCCACGGTCGAGCGAATAGCTGCAGCCGCGGCTGTTGCTGCAGCCCGGACTGTTGAAGCCGGTAATGCGGCCCCACTGGCCGACCGTGGTCCAACCATCGTCCGGATGACGATCGGTATAGGTGTAGGCACTGAAGCCCCGGTCCTTCGCCCACACGCCCTTTTCTTCGACATGCTCGGCGGCGAGGCTGATCGAGGCGCGTTCATTCGACCAGCCTGCAACCACGTCGTACTGGGTGCGGGCGCCATCGCCTTCGCTGAACTGGCCATGGTAGACGCTGGCGGTCACGCCCTCGACGTTGCGGCGGGTGATGATGTTGACCACGCCGGCCATGGCGTCGGAACCGTAGATGGCCGATGCGCCATCCTTCAGAACTTCCATGCGCTCCACGGCAGCGGCAGGAATGCTGGAGATGTCCTGGTAACCACTGGTCGTCATGCCCAGGCGTTTGCCATTGATCAGCACCAGCGTGCGCTGTGCACCCAGGCCGCGCATGTCCACGTAACTGCCACCGGCGGTTTCGCCAGCACTTAGGGGGCTGGCACGGCTGATTGCCGGGCTGCCGGTTGCGGTCAGGTTCTGCAGGATGTCGGCGACGGAATTGAAGCCTTGCCGCTCGATGTCAGCGCGGCTGATGGTCAGCACGGGCTGTGCGGTTTCCAGATCGACCTGGCGGATGCGCGAGCCAGTGATCTCGATGCGGTCCAGGGTGGTGGCTTCAGCGGAATCCTGGGCGAATGCGGGAACGGCCAACGCAGTTGTGGCGGTCATCGCAAGCACTCGGCGGATCGCCAACCCAAGTTCGGGAATACGGATGGTCATGGGTCTCTCTCTCTTCCAATTCATCGGTGCGCGGCCAAGCAGGGCGGCGCCAGTTCCACCGCAGGCGGTGGACGTTCAAACCTAGTGAAGGCCCGGAGGGAGAAGTAGAGGAAAGCGACGAAAGCGCCCGGATCGGTGATGACGCTTTTGTATAAAGCGGAATCGAATCAATCGATTGCTCGGTCATGTGGTGTTCCGGCTGAAGGTGTGCCCGGGCTCGCGTGCCGGATTGAAAGCGTCAAGGCCGATGTGGATGGCGACAACCTGCGCAGGCAAAAAAAACCACGGCCCCGAAGGGCCGTGGTCATGGTGTTGCGTCAACGCGTGGATCAGAAGCGCTGCTGATACTTCATGTACATGAAACGACCGATGTCGTAGCCACCGTAGTAGGAGAACGACGAATTCGGCTTGCTGTACATCACCGGGCCTTCCTTGCCGAACACGTTGTTGGCGCCAACCGACACGGTGGCATCCCACGGCAGGTTGTAACGGAACTGCACGTCGTGGAAGGTGACCGCGCCACGCTGGTTGTAATCGCGCGTGCCCTTGATCCACGGAGCCATGAAGCCCGGATCGGAGCACTCATCCGCGTAACGGGTGGCGTTGAGGCAACGCTCCTTCACGCCGGAGTAGTAACGCGCGGTCCAGCTGACGCCGAAGTCGCCGATATCCCAACCCAGCACCAGGTTCGAACGCACCCGGAAGGCCAGGCTGGTGCTGGTGCCGATGGTGTTGGCCACGCCGTTGATCGGGGTGGGAACAACGCCGGTATCGTTGGTCGAACGGTACACGTTCTTGCTGACGTAGGTGCTGGTCCAGCCAGCGCTCAGCTTGCCGTAGCTGGTATCGACGCGGTAGCTGACGTCCAGGTCGTAGCCTTCGGTCTCGGCGAAGCCGGCGTTGCGGTTGCCGAACTTCAGGCCAGTGACGATGCCGGTGGCCGCGTCGCGGGTGAAGCGGCTGCAACGTGCTGCGATACCCTGCTCGTAGCAGTCGGTGAGGATCTGGTTCGGGCTGTCATCGACGATGGTGTTGTCGATGCGGATCTTCCACCAGTCCAGCGCAACGTTGAGGTTGCTGACGAAGGTCGGGCTCCACACCAGGCCCAGCGTCTTGCTGGTCGAGGTTTCCGGGGTCAGCTGCGGGTTGGAACCGGAAACGAACGGCGTCGGCGTTGCGTCCTGCGCGGTGGTCACCGGCGTGTTGCCCTGGCGCAGCTGACGGAAGTTGCCGGCATCGGCGATGTCGCGTGCGCAGCGTGCGCGGACTTCAGGACTGTTCTTGGAGGCGCCGAACACGGTGTCGCACGGATCGCTGAACTGCGCGAAGGTTTCCGAACCGCCACCGTACAGGTCACTGATGGTCGGTGCGCGGAAGCCTTCGGCCCAGGTGCCGCGGACCAGCAGCTGGTCGATCGGCTTCCACTTGAAGCCGAACTTGCTGTTGAGGGTGTTGCCGAAGGTGTTGTACTCGGAGAAGCGCGTTGCGGCGCTGATGCTCAGCTCCCTGGCACCCGGCAGGTCGGCCAGGATCGGCACGTTGAGCTCCAGGTACGCTTCCTTCACCGTGTAGCTGCCGCCGGTCGGGCCAGCGGCCAGGTTGGTGGTGGCACCGGTCTGGGCCAGCGCGTCAGGCGTGTACTTGCCATCTTCCTTGCGGCTTTCGACACCGAAGGCAAAGCCCAGGTCGCCTGCCGGCAGGGTCATGATGCTGCCCGACAGATTGGCGAACGCGTTCTTGGTAGTGGTGCGGCCGGTGGTTTTTTCAGCCGGGAACAGCCAGGACAGCAGTTCTTCGTTGCCGGTCAGGCCGTTCGGGTCATTCTTGCCGAACGGCACCAGCGGGTTCCACGGCTTGCAGCCATCGATGACCGCGCCCTGGCGGCCGCACATCACCTTGCCGGTGGCCGGGTCGAGGAACGACGGGCCCACGGCGTCACGCACGCGCTTCTTGTGCAGGTTGCCGGTGGCGGTGGCGGTCAGCTCGTTGCGGTTGTACTGGTAGCCCACGTCCCAGTCGAAGTAGCGCTCGCCGATCTCGAAGGCACCATCCAGCGACACCACCGCACGATAGGTCTTCAGTTCGCTGGTGCTCACGCGCGGCACTTCCCAGGTGCGGCGGTTCCAGGACACTGCGGTCGGGTTGGCATAGCCGTGCTGGCTGCCGAACGGGTTGAAGTAGCTGTCCCTGGACATCTGACCCGTGGCGTTCGGGTCATTGGGAATGGACACCGAGCTGGACTGGGTCGGGTAGCCGGCGATCTGGCGCTCGGAAGAACGCTTGTTGTAGCCGAACTCGGTGCGCAGGTTGATGTCATCGGTCAGCTTGAAACGGCCATCGAAGTACACCGAATCACGCTTGATCGGGTACATGACGTGCATCTGGTCGTTGGCATTGCTGACGTCACCGGTGAACGGCGTTGCATCGGTCAGGTGGTAATTGGCCGGGTTGGTCGGGTCGGCACCGCGGTTGAGCGAGTAGCCGCAGCCCAGGCGGGTATCGGTGCAGCCCGGGCGGCCCTTCAGGCCGGTGATCTGGCCGTACTGGCTCAGCGTGGTCCAGTTGGACGGGTCATTGGGGTTGTGGTCGCTGGTACCGTACTTGCTGAACCAGCGGTCACGTGCCCACACGCTCTTTTCTTCGGAGTGCTCCAGCGCCAGCGTCAGCGACACGCGGTCGTTGCTCCAGCCACCCACCACGTCGAAGCGGTCGCGCGCGCCGTCGCCTTCGCTGTACTGGCCGTGGTAGACGTTGGCGGTCACGCCGTTGACGTTGGAACGGGTGATGATGTTGACCACGCCGGCCATCGCATCGGAGCCGTAAATGGCCGAGGCGCCATCCTTCAGCACTTCGATACGCTCCACCGCCGACACCGGCAGCGAGGACACGTCCTGCAGGCCCGAGGTGCTGATGCCCAAGCGCTTGCCGTTGACCAGCACCAGGGTGCGCTGCGCGCCCAGGTTGCGCATGTCGATATAGGTGCCGCCGGTGTTCTCGCCCGAGCTCAGCGCGTTTGCGCGGCTGATCGCCGGGCTGCCCATCGCGGTCACGTTCTGCAGGATGTCGGCAACGGAGCTGAAGCCCTGGCGTTCGATATCGGTACGGCTCAGGGCCAGCACCGGCTGCGCCGTTTCAACGTCCACCTGGCGGATGCGCGAACCGGTGATTTCGATGCGGTCCAGGTTGGTCGGCGAGGCGGTGCTGCTGCTCTGGGCGAACGCCGGCAGCGCAGCCAGCGTCGCGGTGGTTGCCAGGGCGTAGCGGATGGCCTGTCCCAGTGCGGTGGTGCGTGAAGTCATGACGAGCTCTCTCTCTCTCTCTCGGGTCGTGCAAAGGACGCCAAAACGGGCGTCGAAGGAATCGGCAGGTCCAGGACCGAGCCGATAACCCGATAGTAGTCTCGTTGGTTAATGCTCTGTAAAGAGCGCGTGTCGGTTTGTGTCGTTACGCATCATGCGTTTTCACCAAACGTGAACAAAAGCAGGGGTTTACGTCAGAACGAGTCGCACGCCGCCGAAGCCTGCTGCTGCATCGCAGCAGGAATTGGCGGTCGATTGCGCGGACTGTAACGAAATGTAATCGGGCGCCGACGGCGATGCGTGGGCGCCCGGCGCCCTGCTCAGACCACGAACGGACGGAACTGGATGCCCAGCCCGGCGATGCCTTCGGTCTCGCCGATCAGGTCGGCGCGCAGCAGCGGGCGCGCATCGATGAAGGCCTGCGGCACGATCAGCGACAGGCGGCTGTCGTCGGCGGTCAACTCCAGCACCGGCAGTGGTGCGTCTTCATGCGCACGGTTGAGCAGTACCGCCAGGCGCAGCAGGGCAGCCAGGCGCCGTGCCGTCAGCAGCAGGCGTTCGGGAATGGCATCGAAGGCGGTCTTGCTGATGCCGCGGCGGTGATTGCGCACCAGCGTCGCCAGCATCTGCTGTTCCTGCCGTGAGAAACCGGCGATGTCAGAGTTCTCCAGCACGTAGCTGCCATGCACGTGGTAACCGCTGTGGGCGATCATCAACCCCAGTTCATGCAGGCGCGCGGCCCAGCCGAGCATGCGTGCATCATCGGCATCCAGCTTCCAGCGTTCCTGCACCTGCTCCAGCAACGACAGTGCGGTGTCCTGCACGCGGTCGGCCTGCACCGTGTCGATGCCATAGCGATGGGTGAGGGCGGCCACCGATTCATCGCGCGGGTCGTTGTCGCCGGCACGGCCGAGGATGTCATAGAGGATGCCCTCGCGCATCGCGGCCTTGCTGACCAGCAGTTTCTGCAGGCCCAGCGCCTGGAACGCTGCCTCCAGCACCAGGATGCCGCCGGCGATGATCGGACGGCGATCGCTGGACAGGCCGGGCAGCACGATGTCGTCGATCTTCTTGGCCTTCAGCAGCTCATCGCGGAGCTGCGGCAGGGCCTCGGCGGTGATCGCGCCCTTGCTCAGCTTCATCGTCGCGCAGATCTCGCTGATGGCCTTGTGGGTGCCGGACGACCCCAGTGCCTCCTGCCAGCCCAGCGCGCGGTACTTGCTGGCGAAGGGCTGGAACTCGCGGCCGATTTCGGCCAGTGCATCTTTCCAGCGCTTTTTGCTGAGTTTGCCGCCCGGGAAGAAGCGACGGGTGCTCGCAATGCAGCCGGCCTGCAGGCTCTCGCGCTCCAGGGTCTGCATGCCCTTGCCGATGATGAATTCGGTGGAGCCGCCGCCAATATCGATGACCAGGCGGTGCTGATCGGGCTTGGGCGGTTGTGCATGGGCCACGCCCAGGTAGATCAGGCGCGCCTCTTCGCGGCCACTGACCACTTCGATGGCATGCCCGAGTGCGGTTTCGGCCGGCATCAGGAAGGCCTGCGGCGAACGCAGCTGGCGGACCGTGTTGGTGGCCAGTGCACGTACGCGATGCGGCGGGACGTTGCGGATGCGCTGGCCGAACCGGGCCAGGCACTCCAGCGCGCGCTGCCGCGCTGCTGCGGAGAGTCCGCCCTTGCCGTCCAGGCCGTCGGCCATGCGCACGGTCTCGCGCAGGCGGTCGATCACCCGCAGCTGGCCAAGCGTGTAACGCGCGATGACCATGTGGAAACTATTGGAGCCAAGGTCGATGGCGGCCAGCAGGTCGCCATCCTGCAATGCGGGCGGAGTCGTGGTGGTATGCGGCATGGGCGAATGTTAGCCGAAGGGGCGGTGAACTCGTCACCGCGTGGCCTTCACATTTTGTGGTGGGGGGGGGCGGCGGCAGGGCTGCGCCCTGCACCCGCAGAATCAACGTCAACGTCAAAAGCGGGGTATCCGTGGGATGGCGGGGTGGGTCCGGTTGCGGGGGACGCTGCAAGTACGTCCCTGTAAGCTCGGTCGCGCCATCCATGGCGCTCACGCCCCCGCAACCGGACCCACCCCGCCTTCGACAGGTTTCCGCGATCTGTCGGAATGGCATGGCCTGCTCTTGGTAGGTGTCGACCTTGGTCGACACGGTAGATCCACGCCATGCGTGGATGCATCCAAACGTGCCGACCAAGGTCGGCATCTACCGGATCAAAGACCCTGCATCTGTCGACCTTCGACAGGTCGCTGCGGCTGTTGGTAGGTGTCGACCTTGGTCGACACGGTAGATCCATGCCATGCGTGGATGCATCCACACGTGCCGACCAAGGTTGGCGCCTGCCGGGTCAGAGTCCCTGCATCAACGCCATCTGTGCCGAATGCGGGGCTTCGTCGTGGGCCGGGGCGCGCTTGTGGTAGATGCCCTCGGCATCCAGCTCCCAGGCGTTGAGGTTGTCGTCCAGATAGTTCTGAAGCACTTCGCGATAGACCCGCTTGGCCAGTGCCGGGTCGAGGATCGGGAAGCAGGTTTCCACCCGGCGCAGCAGGTTGCGTTCCAGCCAGTCGGCGCTGGCGCAGTACAGCTCCGGTGCGCCGTCGTTGCCGAACCAGTAGACCCGGCTGTGTTCCAGGAAACGGCCGACGATCGAGCGCACGCGGATGTTGTCCGACACGCCCGGTACGCCCGGGCGCAGGGTGCAGGCACCGCGGATGATCAGGTCGATCTGCACGCCCGCCTGCGAGGCGGCGTACAGCGCACGGATCACCTGCGCTTCGTTGAGGGCGTTCATCTTGGCGATGATCCGCGCCGGTCGCCCGGCGGCGGCGATGCGCGTCTCGCGCTCGATCCTCGCCAGGATCCCGGTGTGCAGGGTGAAGGGCGACTGCAACAGGCGCTTGAGCTTCATCTTCGAGGCCAGCCCGGACAACTGCTGGAACAGCAGATGCACGTCGTTGCCGATGTCGGCATCGGCGGTGATCAGGCTCAGGTCGGTGTACGCGCGGGCGGTGCCGCTGTGGTAGTTGCCGGTGCCCAGGTGCACGTAGCGGCGCAGCTTGCGGCCTTCGCGGCGCACGATCAACAGCATCTTGGCGTGGGTCTTGTAGCCGACCACGCCGTACACCACCTGCACGCCGGCTTCCTGCAGCCTATCGGCCAGGCCCAGGTTGGCTTCTTCATCGAACCGCGCGCGCAGCTCGACCACCACGGTCACGTCCTTGCCGGCACGTGCCGCCTGGATCAGTGCATCGACGATCAAGGAGTCCTTGCCGGTGCGGTACAGGGTCTGCTTGATCGCCAGCACGTTCGGATCGAGCGCGGCCTGGCGGATCAGGTCGAGCACCGCTGCGAACGCGTCAAAGGGGTGGTGCAGCAGCAGATCCTGGCGGGCCACGGTCTCGAAGATGCCGTCGCTGTCGCGCAGGGTGCGCGGGGTCATCGGCGGATACTTCAGGTCCGGCTGCGCGATCAGGTCGTACAGCTGGATGATGCGGTTGAGGTTGACCGGTCCATCGATGCGGTACACCGCGTTCTCGGTCAGGCCGAAGTTCTGCAGCAGGGTGCGGACGATGTCGCGCGGCATGTCGTGGGCGATTTCCAGGCGCACCGCAGGACGATAACCACGGTCCACCAGCTCGTCGCGCAGGGCCAGCGCCAGGTTTTCCACTTCCTCCTCGTCCACCACCAGCTCGGAGTTGCGGGTGACACGGAACTGATAGGCGCCCAGCACTTCAAGGCCCGGGAACAACTCGTCCACGAAGGTGGACAGCACCGAGGACAGGAACACGAAGTTCTGCGGCCCGCCGAGTTTTTCCGGCAGCTGGATGATCCGCGGCAGCGAACGCGGTGCGCGCACGATGGCCAGGTGGCCGCTGCGGCCGAACGCGTCGGTGCCCTTCAGCACCACCACGATGTTCAGCGATTTGTTGAGGATCTTCGGGAACGGATGCACCGGATCCAGGCCCAGCGGCGACAGCACCGGCATGATCTCGTTGCGGAAGTAGGCACGCAGCCAGCGCTTCTGGCGGTGGGTCCAGGAATTGCGGCCGAGCACACCGATGCCGGCCTCCATCAGCGCCGGACGCAGCGTCTGGTTCCAGCAGCGGTACTGCTGGTCCACCAGCTCGGCGGCGCGCTCGTGGATGGCATTGAGGATGGCCTGCGGGCTCATGCCGTCCGGAGCCGGCGGCAGGCCGAACTCCTGCGCATGACGGACCGCAGCGGCACGGATCTCGAAGAATTCGTCCAGGTTGGTGCAGGAGATGCACATGAAGCGCAGGCGCTCCAGCAGCGGCACCTGCGGGTCCATCGCCTGCGCCAGCACGCGGAAGTTGAAATCCAGCTGCGACAGTTC
>Ga0265296_1002531_pt1 | contig 18234 bp, 6 predicted proteins | sample MunlanPumphouse1_FD_189073 | JGI IMG/M metagenome (GOLD analysis project Ga0265296, IMG submission 189073) | Groundwater microbial communities from a municipal landfill in Southern Ontario, Canada - Pumphouse #1 | ecosystem: Environmental > Aquatic > Deep subsurface > Groundwater | place: Canada...
TTGAAAAAAGATTCCGATTGAGTGTGCTAAAGTGTCCGAATGTTTTCCGGAATCGGTGTCCGAATGCCTCTGGAATCACTGTCCGAATCAAATCGGAATCGGTGTCCGAATGGTGTCGGAATTTCCACAATTACCAAGCACTCTGCCTGTCCAAAAGAACCAAGCATCAAATAACAAATTCCAAACAAATTCAAAATCCGAAAAAGTTCTGATCTTCTAAAATAAACATTGAAGATATACCGTACACTAACCGAAAAATCGACCAACACAATAAAAAAGATTGGATCATTTCTATCTGTGTCAATCCGCGCTAATCTGCGGCTAATACTCTTCCTCCAGGCACGGCTCCGCCCCGTCAGTCACATGTCACGACGGAGCAGTCAAGAAATATTTAACGATACCTGTGAAATAACAGGCAACGAAATTCCTACCTGTCATTTCTAAAAGTAACCTAACGCGTTTTCCCGAAGGAGAAACGTCTCATGCTGTCGATATAAAAGAGCGCCTTGAATAATAATTCGCCGTTTTCAGTTATTTGTCCCGAAGCTTCGGGATTCATCTATTGAAATCAATCCTTTTCCAAATAACGCTCAAGAGATTTTTATTCGGATTGTAATCTATTAATCTGCTTCTCTTTCTGCTGTCAAGTTACCTATTTTCCACTTATGCATCCTTTCCAATTTTTATGGAAAACTCAATTTTCACGACTATTAAACCTATTTCAGCAAAATCATTTTCTTATTTTGAATGAATTGTTTCTTGTTGTCATTAGCAATGATCTGATAGATATACATGCCACTCGAAACGTTTTCACCAGATCGATTTTTACACATCCAGTCGGTTGAATAATATCCGGGTTCTTTTCTATCATTTATTAAGGTACTGACCAACTCCCCTCGCAAATTATAAATATTGATCTTCACATTGGTACTGACAGGAATCTGGTACTTAATGGTAGTAGTAGAATTAAATGGATTTGGAAAATTTTGGTACAGTTTAAATTTATCTGGTATTAATAATTTTGAATCAATTTGCACTTCAGAGTAATTTTTATCGAATAGGACCGCGTGCTCAGAATAAACGGAGTAATAGTACTTTATATCTGAAATACCCGTCTTTAATACTCTGAACCTCAATGTCACGATATTTGAATTTTCATTTACGATAGACTCCGTTTCTGATAATGTAACAATATTCAATATGAGAATTCCCTCAGTAGAATTCTTTAGTACCAGATTATTTTCACTCATATCAAGTGTGGATTTCAGGAATTCTTCCAAAGACGACTCTTTCTTTAAAAAGTTTGATGAATTCTTACTAAGATGTGGATTGTTACTCGATTGTAAGCCCTCGAATGATAGCAGTTCTTGATCGTAATTAATAATTAGTTCTGCACCTTTCAGATTAGAGATAGTGTTAGCGTCTATGTTAATGTTGAAATATCCGCCAGATTGGTTGCACCAAGGATCACTGTTGATTTGAGGATTCAGACTAACGATGTTTACCTTAGCCTTATTTATGTTTTTGTATTTATCAGATAATAGATGTGTTTCTCTTGGTTCAGTATCATCAATTACAGTCTGTTTTTTATTCAATTTGCCCAATTTATTCGTTGTAGATGCATTATTTTGTAAATTTCCTTCAAACATTTCGGTGATTTTTCCTAAACTACTGAGCGACCAGTTCCACATTCGGGCAAGAATAACAAAATCTTCAAAATCGATAGCACTATCAGGTAATAAACTCAAGAAAGGTATAGTTCCTTGGGCAGGGCCAATCTCTTTACTCAGATCCTGCGGAGATTTTTGCCAAGCTTCCGAAAATAGTATTAGGTCCTGAATATCAACCTGCCCGCTATTGTCATAATCTCCAATATATGGGGTCACGAAAAACCAACTGTAATCATCAGTTGGTGAACCTTCGGGATCACCGTCGCGATCACCGTCCAACCCTTTACCCAGGCTATCAAGAATCCCGGCATTTAGTTTAACACTTAATGTTTCCTTTGCCATAAAAGGATGTTCAGGGACAAAAAACACAGACTTTGAATTGTTAAAAAATAGATTCTTCCCGGAAATGACACCTGATTTTGTTCCGGTAATTAGCAGATTTCCCGCTAATAAAAGAGTATCGATGCTTCTATCAAAATCGATTATGACTGTGTCTTGCCATAACCCGACGTCTTTCGGGTAATTACTGGTAATTATTGGACCAGTTTCATTATCTACGTGAAACACTCCGGTTTGCTCGAAAATCCCTGTATCATTATCCATCGGAATGACTTTGAGTTTGATAGTCTTTAGATCAAGGTTGGGAATATCATTATTCGATGACCATATTAAGGATAATGTATCTTTTTCTGGTGGTTTGTTATTGTAAATAAAATTAAGTGAGGGTTGTTTCCAATTTTCTCCAGAATCTGTCGAATACGTAACATAATAATTCAGAGTATCATTTTCGCTATCCTTTACAATGAATTTAATCTCGACATTTCCTGTCTGTTCAGTCATTGGAGTAAAAACGGTACCAATGACTGGTACACTATTATTGTCAAGGTGAAATTGGTTCGTGGAATCCATCTTGCCGACATTTATATCAGACGGAGTTATTCTAAATACAGTATTGAATAAATCTTTTCCATCCAGATCTACTATTGATTGCCAAATTACATTTCCAGAGTAATTATCAAATCTGATATCTGTTGAATCACCTTGAACTGTTGCTAACGACCAGGTTATCCCATTGTCTATTGAATATTCGCTATGTAACGAAACACTGCTTAAGGAATCATTTTTTACTATGTAATGAACAACAACATTACCCGCCTGTTCTCCATTTATATCCAATAAAGAGATTGACGGCACAACATTATCTACAAAGATGGAGATCGTATCAGCTGTTCCAGCATCATTATCTCGCGGTATAATCCGTAGTGGTATAGTATCACAAATCTCTGAAACATCCAGCGCAGATTGCCAGATTACTACTCCAGAGTAACCACTACTTTGTAATTCAGCAACTTTACCGGTGATTGTAGCCGGTTTGAATATATCCATTTCTTTATCAAAATATTCAACCGCTATATCAAGAGTATCTCTTTCTGTATCACTCAGAATGTAACTAACTGAAATATTTCCGGTATTTATTCCGGGAGTAGCGGCCACTGTAATCCTCGGGATATCGTTGTTATCCAGGTGAAAAACGTTCGTTTGACCAGATATACCGGTATTAATATCATAGGGTGTGATCCGGAATCTTATTCCCATCAAATCAATCCCCTGAAGGTCAGTCATCGACCGCCAAGTAATACTACCATGATAACTTGAATACTCAATCCCGCTTGTATCTCCCTGCACTGTGGCTTTATTATAATGCACACCTTCGTCTATCGAATATTCGCAATGCAGGGAAACTTCACTCAGCGAATCATTGCTGAGCGTATAATGAATCGGTATATCACCACTCTGCTCACCGCTGAGATCACTCAGCAGGATGGATGGAACCCGGTTATCTACAAATATCTGAATTGTATCGCCTTTTCCAACATCATTATCCTCTGGCGTAATCTTTAAACGAATCGTATCACAAACATTCGGAACATCTGCAATAGACTGCCAGGTCAGAACCCCTTTATATCGGCTTGAATCTATCCCGCTGGTCAAACCGATGACATGAGCAGCCTTAAATAGACCGTTCGTATCATCAAAATACTCAGCCCGAACATCGAGCGTGTCGCTTTCCGAGTCACTCAATTGATAATTAATGAAAATATCTCCGGTATTGATTCCCGGTTTATCTGTCAGGTTAACCAAAGGCGGAACGTTATTATCCAGATGAAAATCAACCGTCTCATCCGAAATACCTACATGTACATCCTTCGGCGTGATCCTAAACCTGACCTTCAGCAGGTCTTTGCCTGCCAGATCGCTCCCCGACTTCCATACCAGACTATCCACATATCCTGAATAATCTATAGCGGCTGTGTCCCCAATGACCGTCGCCCGCAACCAACTCGCTCCACCGTTTGGAGAATATTCGCAATGCAGGGAAACTAAACTCAGGGAATCATTGCTGAGTGTATAATGAATCGGTATATCCCCGCTCTGCTCTCCACTAAGATCACTCAAGACGATGGATGGAACCCGGTTATCTACAAAGATCACTATCGTATCGGCTTTTCCAACATCATTATCCTCTGGCGTAATCTTTAAACGAATCGTATCACAAACATTCGGAACATCTGCAATAGACTGCCAGGTCAGAACCCCTTTATATCGACTTGAATCTATCCCGCTGGTCAAACCGATGACATGAGCAGCCTTAAATAGACCGTTCGTATCATCAAAATACTCAGCCCGAACATCGAGCGTGTCGCTTTCCGAGTCACTCAATTGATAATTAATGAAAATATCTCCGGTATTGATTCCCGGTTTATCTGTCAGGTTAACCAAAGGCGGAACGTTATTATCCAGATGAAAATCAACCGTCTCATCCGAAATACCTACATGTACATCCTTCGGCGTGATCCTAAACCTGACCTTCAGCAGGTCTTTGCCTGCCAGATCGCTCCCCGACTTCCATACCAGACTATCCACATATCCTGAATAATCTATACCGGCTGTGTCCCCAACGACCGTCGCCCGCAACCAACTCGCTCCACTGTTTGGAGAATATTCCGTAATTATACTCAATGTATCGTGCTCATCATCATTCAGAAGGTAGGAAAGAACAACCTCTCCCGTCTGTTCACTGGTCAAATTTGCTGTAATTTGGATCGATGGAACCCCCAAATTATCGAGAGTAATATTGATAGTATCGCTTACTCCTTCATCTTTATCACTTGGGATTATTCTGAATAAAACGTTTTGAGCCGCGCTGGGCAAATCTAACAAAGTGTACCAAATCAAATTATTGGAATATTCGACAATTCCTATTCTGTCACCGGAAATGGAAGCGTCGATCCAAATCCTTGATAAACTGTCATAGTATTGACATCTGATTTTGAGCGAATCATGTTCAGTATCGTTTAATTGATATTGAATGCTAACATCATTTTTCTTTTCGCCCTGTAATTCTTGAATCACAATGGTTGGTAAAAGGTTATTGTCCAGATGAAAATCAGCCGTCTCATCCGATATACCCTCATGAATATCCTTCGGCGTGATCCTAAACCTGACCTTCAGCAGGTCCTTCCCGGCCAAATCAATCCCCGACTTCCAGACCAAACTACCCGCATATCTTGAATAAACTATACCCACTGTGTCCCCAGTAACCGTCGCTCGCAACCAATTTGCTCCACTGTTTGGAGAATACTCGCAATGCAGGGAGACTACACTCAGCGAATCATTGCTGAGCGTATAATGAATCGGTATATCCCCGCTCTGCTCACCACTAATATCACTCAACGCGATGGATGGAACCCGGTTATCTACAAAAATCGCTATCGTATCGGCTTTCCCAACATCATTATCCTCCGGAGTAATCTTAAACCGCATTGTATCGCAAACGTTCGGAACATCCGTCAGCGATTGCCAGGTCAGAACCCCTTTATAATGGCTTGAATCAATCCCGCTTGTCAAACCTATGACATGGGCATCTTTAAAAAGACCGCTCGTCTCATCAAAATACTCAGCCCGAACATCGAGCGTATCGCTCTCCGAGTCACTCAATTGATAATTAATCCCTATATCACCGGTATTGATTCCCGGCTTATCCGTCAGGTTAACCAAAGGCGAAACATTATTGTCCAGATGAAAATCAGTCGTTGTATCGCCTATTCCTAAATCATTATCATGAGGTAAAATCCTCATTTTTACTAACGAGATATCCCTGTTCGGCAAATCCAGATCGCTGTCCCAGATAACCTCACCTTGATATTTTTCTTTATCAATACCCGATGTGTCCCCAATGACTGTTGCTCTTGTCCAATTTATACCTTGGTCAATTGTATAAAACACCGTGATTCCCAGTGTATCATATTCAGCATCAACCAGAGTGTAATTAATCCTTATATCACCGCTTTTTTCACCAGTTAAATCCCGAATCGTTACGATCGGTGGAGAATTATTATCCAAATGGAAAAAAGCAGTCGAATCAGAATATCCATCTGCCCATTCATCACCAGGGACAAGGATTAGCCGTAATTTTTCAATATCTCTTTCACCCAGATCTTCTTCTGAATCCCATATAAGTTCACCTCGATATTTTTCCGATGTAATATTATTTATCACACCGGTTATTGAGGCCGGATATAAGACTTGATCAATCTTGTAATAGCACTTGATATTAATAATATCACCAGTCGAATCGATTATCGAATAGCTAATCCTAACTGAATTATTGTATTCGCGTGCGCTGTCGGTTAGAGCGATGGAAATGGACTGATTGTGATAATTATCAACCCTAAAGGGATTAGTTTCGTCCGGTGTTCCAGAATTATACGGGTCTGCATCCCTCGGAGTTATCCTGAATTTCACTTGAGAAAAATCACAATCCGTAATATCAGTGCCGGAATGCCAGATTAATGTCCCGTTGGTATATTCGCTCGATTGTAGTCCCAATGTCTTTCCACTGACTGTCGCTTGGAACCAGGTCAGTCCATTGTCAATAGAATATTCTGATGTTAACTGAACAATGTCGTTTTCTACATCGGTTACAGAATAGCCAATAGTAATATTGCCACTCTGCTCGCTGGTAATATCAGTTAAATTTGCGACTGGATTGGCATTGTTATCATCCGGATGAAAGGAACAAGATTGCTCGCCTGATTGATTCCCGTAAATATCTTGGATATTTTCACTGGTTACGTCGACCAGCGTTTCAGGTGAAGGTAAATTATTAGTCAAATACAATTGAACATTTTTATCAAAGATTACGTATTCTTCGACAGTTGATAAAGCACCATCACTACGAGATCCACCTATAGCATAAAGTCTACCATAAACTGCAGCAATTGCTAATCCATTTCTCCCAGTAGGCATATTAGTTTTAGTGCTCCAAGTATCTGTTACAGGATTGTATTCCTCAACTTTGGCAATATTCATTTCTTCATCATTATAGCCGCCAATTGCATAAATTTTCCCATTAATTGATGCACAATCAAAGAACTTCCTTGGCGTTGGCATTGGTGCCCTGGTAGTCCACTGATTGGTTACCGGATCATACTCCTCAACCGTTGAATTCTGAGATACATCACCGCCACCGATTGCATATATTTTCCCATTTACCACAGCACATGCTAAGGATGCTCTTGGCGTCGGCATAGAGCTCTTTGTTATCCACTCATCTATTGCTGGATCATACATCTCTACAATGCCAATTGGGTATCCAATGTATCCACCAATAGCATAGATTTTTCTGTTTACTACCGCACAGGCTAGTTCACGTCTCGGGGTTAGCATAGGCTTCTTTGTGTGCCAAGCATTTGTGAGGGGATCATACTCCTCGACTGTAGAGAGATGACTATCGGCAAGCCCTCCAATGACGTATATCTTGCCATCCACGACCGCACTAGATAAATGCCTTCTTGCAGTTGGCATAGATGCCTTTGTAGTCCATTGATCAAACACCGGATCGTATTCCTCGACGGTGGATAGATTACCATTGTTCCCACCACCTATAGCATATATCTTATCATTTACAGAAGCACAAGATAAACTTGCCCTTGCGGTTGGCATAGATGTCTTGGTAGTCCAATAATTACCTATTATAGCTACTACGCTATCAGTTTCTAATCCTTGACTAAGAGTCCAATTAGTAATAGGTTCTACAGAGATAGGATCTACATTTTCAGAGAAAGTCACTGTTATAGTTGTATCTCCGCTTATTCCAGTCGCGGATAGCATTATCGGTGGTGTTCCATCTACCAGAGATTGGCAGGTTACGAGTGTACTTATCCTGCCATCACCCGCTTCCGCCTTAATGCCAAATATGTATTCTCCATCTGATAGTGTACATACATACTCTAACCTTGTCGAGTCCAACGTTACCCATGCAAAGGAGGTATCTATAACACTCGTCTGGTTATCATGATATAAATGATATTGCCGTGCAAAGGGATGAGCACTCCAACTTAGTTTTACTTGCCCTCCGGATAAAGTCTGTGCCCTAAAGCCTTCAACCGGTAAGAGATCTATTTGTTTAGTATAGAACGGTGTGTAATCCACCTTAGCCACACCGCCTCCTGTATCATAAAAATCCCAGATTTTGGCTTTGATATCATTCTCAATGGTCGTTCCCCAGTAGTTGTTCTCGGCATTGATTGTTCCGGTTGGCTGTGCTGTCACACGAATATGGTAACTGGCATTACCAGAAAAGTTATTGTAGTTCACGATCGGCAACCCGGAAGTTTCTATCCCATCGCTACTATTACCTATGATCTCATTGTAAGTAATGGTCGGATTGGTTGAGGTCTTGATGCCATCCTCATTATTCCCAGATATATTATTCTGATCAATTGTTATGTTTCCAGTGGAGCCGAGTTCCCAGTGGGTGGTCTCAATACCATCACCGGTATTGTTCTCTATGGTGTTATTTCGGATAGTTCCTGAAGAATTTGTCGCATAAACGCCATCTCCTGAATTGCCTGAAATTGTATTGTTTTCTATTGTTGTATGGATAGTTCCATCATCGAAATTTGAATAAATACCACCTACATTATTGGTGATGTCATTATTCTTCACCTCAGTGCCAGAGGAAGCGCCGCCTATAAATAAACCCCAGTTGTCATTACCGGTGATCTGGTTGCCATCCACTTTTAGTACCCCGTATCCGTAGGAATATTGTATGCCATAACCGTTGTTATCTGAGATTACAGAATTAGTAATAATCGGCGAAGATGTGCTGGAAGTAAAATATATGCCGGAACCCGTATTGTTTGAGATAGTGCAGAAATCAATCTCGGGAGACGAGGCTGAACCCGAAAATCCAGTCGAATTGTTCGTCAACGTGCAATTAGTTATCTTTGGCGAACACGAAGAAGCAGATATTCCGGTTCCGCTACTTCTTACAATCGTATTCGTTATCGTCGCGTTTGTCGAACTTAGGTATATTCCGTAACTACTGTTTTGTTCTATAAGTGAATTATCAATCGATAGCGCCGAAGCGCTACCGGCGTATATTCCCTCTTGTGAACCCTGTAACTTAAGATAATGAAGTTCTCCTGTACTATTCTGGGCAAAGTTGAGTTTAGACCAGAGTCCCGGTGATAAGTCCGCAACTGAAGCGATAAGAACGGTGTCGCTACTTGTACCCTCGACTATCAGATTACCATAAATGTTAAAGTTGTATAATCCGTCAAATCTGATCTCAACCCCGGCTTCTATAGTTAATGTTATATCCGTATCAATACCAAAATCGCCGTTCATGATGTATGGACTGTTCGCTTTTGTCCATGTTGTATTATCAGTAATTACACCAGAAACATAGTTACCACACAATCCAGTAAGTTTTACATAGACCGTTGGATTATCAGGATCGTTAGATGTAATAGTCAAACTATCATGATAATTACCGTATCCCGTAGGTGTAAAGGAAACTGATATTATTACTCTGTCACCTGGTAAAATCGTACTGGAGAACGTGCTTGGCTCAAAATCCGGATTGGAGGAGGTTATATTTGAAATATTTAGAGTGTTTTCAATACTATTGTTATAAATGATGAATTGCAGTGTATCTGGTAGCCCAATATTTACTATACCAAAATTGAGTAAAGTCGACGAAAGATGAATCTCCGATTCTCTATTACGGCCTAATAGAATCGAAACTTTATTAGAATCAAATAGAGTTACTGCAAGATCCATATCGTTATCGCCATCTAAATCTGCAGAAACAGCGTAACCAGAAGGAATACCTGTGTAACTGCCTTCTAATGATCCGAAATGACCATAGCCATCATTGTGTATAATATATATTGAATCAGGAACCACAACTGTAAAATCAATATCACCATCCGAATCAAAATCAGAACAACTATATTGAGACCCGCCACCACCTCTACTGTGGTAGTCAATTCTTGGCTCAAAAGTACCATCACCATTATTAATCAATATAGAGACATTATCAGTACCAGTTGGTACTGCTATATCAACATCACCATCAGAATCAAAGTCAGCGCCAAGAGGGAAACATGGGTCGCTTCTAGTCGAATAATCCGTTCCTGTTGCAAAAGTTCCATCACCATTATTCTTGATGATAGAAACAGTATTGGAACCTCTAATTGCGATTGCAATGTCAATATCCCCATCTGAATCAAAATCAGCACAAAAGGAATAGTGTGGGGAGCTCCCTGCTGAATAATCTACCATTGACGCAAAAGTTCCATCACCGTTATTAAGGAAAATGGAAATTGTAGAACCATAAACATTTCCCACAACTAAATCGACATAACCATCTGCATTGAAATCGGCACCAGACATATATCCAGGATAACTTCCTGTCGAATAATCGGCTCTATTTGTGAATGTACCATCGCCGTAGTTCTTAAAAATAGAAACCGTTGCTCCCCCATGATTAACTATGGCGAGATCAATATCTCCGTCCAGATCAAAATCAGCGTTAATAATCCCGTGTGAACTGTTTCCTGTTGAATAATCCATCTTGGGTAAAAAAGTTCCATTACTTCTATTTACCAAAATGGACATCGTTGATCCCCAATTAGCAGTTACAATATCTAAATCTTTGTCGCCATCTAAATCTCCAGCTATATCGGCTCGGGGACTGCTCCCTACACCAAAATCCTCAGTGAATGCGAAAATACCGGTTCCGCCAACGGTTTGGATAGTATAGTTCCAGATAAACGGATTCGAAATTGAACTACCTAACGCAGTGTGTATTCCTTTAGTTAGAGTAACTGTTACAATTTCACCAGAAGCAAAATCGAAATCGGGATCAAACAAAATAGTTTTTGTTCCACTATTATATGTATATGTTCCAGTATGCAGTCCTGTCTGGGAAGCATAAATAATATAAGTATTAGGGTTAATTGTAGCGGGGTTGATATCAACACTAAATGCGACAGTTATATCTGCATTTTTGTAGACATCCAGCGCATTTTGTAAAGGACTTACAGATATTATTTGTTCATTGATTGCTCCGAATCCAATCTCTACAAAGAATAACATACTGACTATCCTTTTCAATGCAAATGTATAGATTTTAAATGGGCTGATCTTTTTCATTTGATTTTCATTATAACTATGTACTTAACATCATTTGATAACTATCAGGGATAACACTTTTTGCATAATCCCGATCGGGCTATTATCCGCTTTTCTGAAGGCGCAATTTGGATCAAATTGAATAGTAGTACTGCCTTTTTTTATAGCATTAAATCTAAGTTTCAAAAGTGCGCCACTACCTGTGACGCCGGAGTTATTAGTGGTCGTTCTGGCGATATAAGCTGTCACTTTCCCTTCGGTGTTGCTATAAGATGAGGCGTCAATAACATTTCCGCCATTTTTGCAAAGAAAGGCGCTGGCATCTTTATAAATCGAAAAATTCTGAATCTGGACATAAACGGGATCAAACGATACAATCAGCGACGCCATAGCCAGGTCTGTCACTTCTTCCGCCCATATTTCCAATTCAAAGGAATTGCCTGCAGTCGTTTCAACTCTCTTTTTATAAAAACGCAGTGCTGGGCCCTTGACAGCATCGACACAGAAGGAAATAGTGGTCGGAGATTCTTCTGTTTCATCAGTCGGGTACTTAGCTATGATGCTAAAACTATGTTGATCCTCATCGAGGTATGTCATGGTTTTGATTGTATCCTGAATCCAATCCGACCAAGTCTCATCATCAATTGAAATAGAAAAAGTACATTCTGGTTGATTTCCACGCCATTTAAACGTGACAGCATCTACTTTAACAGTATCACCATCACCCGGCCCGCTATAAATTTCAGTGGTCGGTGGAACATAATCTGGATTATCCGGATCGTAGGGATTATCAGTAGGCGGTTTTGATGGCTCTTCAAACAAACCACAGGAAAAGATGAAGAACAACAAGGAAATATTGATTATGATTATCAACGAATGCCGGCAAGGGTTTGAGAACATTCCAAATATTCTTTTTGGTTTCTTCATTTAATCCACATTGAAAATTCAATAAGGTTATGAGAGGGAGAGATACTTATAGCCCCATTTCCACCTGGAATCGGTTTAAATAGCCGATAAATATCATAGACATTATAGATCCAGAATACTGTCGCTATTCCAAAACCTATCTGGGTGGTACGCTTATATTTAATCGCCTGATCATAACTACTATTCATGGCTTTCTTGGTACGTTCAATTTCATTCAGACTGATAGCGTTTAAATAAGCAATCTGGTCATTTTCATAGCGAGCCCATTGTTTAATAAAGGATTTGTTGTTCTCTTTAATCAGGTACACTAATCCACATGCTGTAGCCGTAAATAACATGCCTTTCTTCAAAGAGCCATAATATATCTGTCCGGTACCGGGAATTGCTGTCGAGAGAACTATAGCACCTGTTCTAGATTTCGGTTCCAGATATATTTCTTTACTAATGGGAATTGAAGTGTTTATCAATAATTCTTCTCTGTAAGGATAATACCCCGGATGCGTAATTTGCACGAGGTGATTTCCGTAGGGTATTTGTATTTCTCGTTTATTTGAAAAATCCAGATTATCAATCGTTATTCGAGGATTACCTGGATTGCTTAGGATGTTAAGCGAACCAATAAGCTGATGTAAATCGGCTTCAATCTTTACCGCAAGTATATCTTTTGTCAAGGTCACTTTCTTTTCTATAGGTTGATAATATTCTTTCTTGACGACAACTTTGTACTCGCCTAGTTTTAAAAGAGCGGATGTAAATGGTGTTGTTCCGATGCACCTATCGTTTAAAAATACATCTGCTTCTTCTATGTTACTGTTGATATTAATTTGACCACCCTGTTCAAGTGATACATCTAACCGGTTTGAGACTTGCAAGGGGAGATCGATGGTACGATGATAGGGTAGATAACCAAATTTATTAATTACGATCTGAATCGGGATTGAACTCTTTTTAAAACGATATTCAATAGGTGTCTGTCCAATAACTTGATTTCCTACTTTAATCTCCGCTAATGACGGAGTAGAGTAAATAAGAAGAGTATATGTTTTTTCTTTCAGGAACAATGTTACTCTATTTAGGCGTCCCTGGATAAGGTCGATTTCCTTTTCAGCGACTAATTCGTCTTTTTCTACTCTTACAGTGTGCTTCCCTGCTGGCACGTTTTTTACATTATATGGGGTCGTATTTTGTAATGGAGCATTATCAAAGTAAATAACTCCACCCGGAGGAGTTGATTCGACGATCAAATCGGCAACGCCTGTAAATACCGGAGCAGTTGATTCACCACCTACTTCCAATCCGGCTAATCTTCGAGCGACCTTCTTAGTAACATTGACCAGTAACAGTTCGATTGGCCCACTGAAATCTTCCGCAACATTGTGTTCGATAACGCCTGTCTCGATATCCACAATACGGGCTTCAATGACGAACAAATTGCCCACTTTAGAGATACTTCCGCCAACCATCTTATCAACTGCGAGCAATTGTCCGGCTTCTACAAGACACTCTGACTCTGTGCAACCGCTTTGCTGGAATGCTTGCTCCTCCAGTATTCTTTTCATCATTTCGCGTTCGAGTACATTAAAAGCGCCGGTGTTTTTTAATTCAATTCTAATACGGTCCGATATTATGGCGACTTCGGTTTCATTCAAACCGCGGGCTTTAAATTCGAGAAGTGCCATATTATCACGTTTCTTTACCGGCTGTGTATTTTTTGACAACAACAATCGCTGGGAGATAGTTGGTACTTTTTGAGATAAAAGTTGCTCAAAAGGTCCTGAAAAATCCTCAGTCACATTTTCAATAATCACTCCCGTTGAAACATCGACTAATTTCGCCTCGATGGTATATCGATTACCCATCTTAGAGAGACTCCCTCCAACTATTTGCTTTACTGCGAGCATTTTTCCAACTTCGACCATACATGCTGATTCAACACAACCGCTTTGCTGGAATTTTTGTTCACTGAGTACTTTATCAACCAATTCCCGCTCGACAATAATCAATTTTCCGGACTGTTTTAAATTAATACGAATCCGATCGGATACTACTTGCGCCTCAATATCGGTTGTACCACGGGAAGTGAAGTTCAGAACGGCTATGTTTTTGTTATTCTCAACGACTTGTGTGAATAATATTTCACATGTAAATAGGATGAAGATCAGTGATTTTATCGGATAAAAACACTTACCCAAATATCGTAAAGGGGAATACGACCTTCGGCTTGTTTTAATAAAATTCATTCCTAATTGCAACTGTGGTATTTGCCTCATCAAGATAAAATCAATATTTTGATCAGACTGTATTTTTTCCACTTCTTGTATTTCTTAAAATCTCATTTCTGCCAGTCGTTATCACTTTTCAGATGTTGAAAAACTTTTTCCTCCAGGCACGGCTCCGCTCCGTCAGTCACATATCACGACGGAGCAGTTCAGAGATATTTAACGATACCTGTGAAATAATAAGCAACGAAACTCCTGCTTGTAATTTCTAAAAGTAACCTAATGCATTTTCCCAAAGGAAAAACGTCTCATGCTGTCGATATAAAAGAGCGCTTTGAATATTAATTCGCCGTATCAGTCATTTGTCCCGAAGCTTCGGGATCCATCTATTGAAATCAATCCTTTTCCAAATAACGCTTGTTTCCGGGATAAAGTATCGGTGTAATGTTTATCCGCGGATGATCCCTATTTAAAATAACAAAATAAGTGTACAATTTATTTTAGAATTAGTCAACAAATATTTCACCGCAGAGATCGCAGAAAAAAAATGGATATAAGAAGTGTTAATACACTCTATTGAAAGAAATTAAGACACTTTAGAAAAAAATAACGAAGCACCAGAATCCAAATTCCAAACAAATTCAAAATATCAAGTTCAAATGATCCAAACCCGGCAATGTCACGATCTCTTGTTTGGATTTTGAGCATTCGGTAATTGGAGTTTGTTTGTTATTCGTAATTTGGAATTTTAGATTTCCTCCAGGCACGGCTCCGCTCCGTCAGTCACATGTCACGACGGAGCAGTTCAGAAATATTTAACGATACCTGTGAAATAACAGGCAACGAAAATTCCTACCTGTCATTTCTAAAAGTAACCTAATGCGTTTTCCCGAAGGAGAAACGTCTCATGCTGTCGATATAAAAGAGCGCCTTGAATAATAATTCGCCGTGTGAGTCATTTGTCCCGAAGCTTCGGAATCCATTTCTTGAAATCGTTTAGTCCAACTTGATCCTTTTCCAAATAACGTCTGTTTCCGAGATGAAGTATCGGTGTGATGCTTATCCGCGGACGATCCCTATTTAAAATAACGGTAGAAGTGTACAATTTATTTTAGAAACAGGCAAGAAATTCTTTATTCACCACGGCCACCGCCGATGGCGGGGTTCAGCACACAGAGAAATAAATAAAACAGGGATAAGAAAAGTTTACGCGCTCTACTGGAATAAATTGAGATACTTTAGAAAAAATGATCAAGCACCAAAATCCAAATTTCAAACAAATCCAAAATTCCAAATTCAAATGATCAAAACCCGTCCATTTAGCGATTCTTCGTTTTTAACTTTCGATATTGACTTAATCTTATGTTTCCCCTCTTTCCTTCTATCTTTGTCTTTTTCTGCGATTATCTGCGTTCCGTTCAGCGTCATCTGTGTTTTTCTTTTCATTCTCTCACCGCTGATTCGCCAAGGCGAACAAGTTCCAAGGTTCAGCACCAAAATCCAAATTTCAAACAAATCCAAAATTCCAAATTCAAATGACCAAAACCCGTCCATTTAGCGATTCTTCGTTTTTAACTTTCGATATTGACTTAATCTTATGTTTCCCCTCTTTCCTTCTATCTTTGTCTTTTTCTGCGATTATCTGCGTTCTGTTCAGCGTCATCTGTGTTTTTCTTTTCATTCTCTCACCGCTGATTCGCCAAGGCGAACAAGTTCCAAGGTTCAGCGCCAATATCCGGAATCAGCGAAATCTGTGTAATCCGTTCAATCAGCGATTCAGACTTTTGATTGTCACTCTTGTTCTTCAATTCCGAATCAAAACCTTGCCGAAAACGGCCGTGCAATCCGCATCGATCACGATCGTTCGTTCCGCTTCGGCAGGCGCCTGCATGTTACATGAGTAATTAATTGGGTAAGCTCATCAAAACTTTCTTTGCTTCAATATATCCAATTTCAATAGCATCTTTCCCCCGATAAAACTCATATAAATTGATATTTCGTGTATCCGGCTCGATGACTAAATCGGGTTTGTATAGTTCAATCTGAAGTTGCGCAATTACATCTTGCGCTATGTAAAGTGTATTTTCCGAGATTTTTACCATTCCCAAACGTTTATATTGTTCCTTCTGTACTGTTGATATTTCATCGGGCTCTTTCTCTTGCCCATTTTCAATATTTTTAATTCGTTTTGTTATCAGGGCGCTGATACTTTTTAGGGTCATAGACGTTTTTTCCTTATCTGGATTTTCGATTTGGATATACTCTCCTTTCTCAGCGGGAAGTCTGGCGTGAAGCACATGAACGGCGATAATATAATCCGCCCCCATTTCTCGTACGACGTCGATTGGTACCGGGTTTACCAGCCCGCCGTCAACTAAAAATATATCGTTATGTTTTACGGGGGTAAAAACTATTGGAATAGATATGCTTGCCCGGACTGCTTCTAATAGACTCCCTTTGTTAATAATATATAATTTACCGGTAGAGATATCAGCTGCTGTTGCCGCAAAGGGAATTGGCAAATCCTCTATTTTTTTATCGCCATATAATGTATATAAAAATTCTTTAACTCTTTTTCCATCAACTAAACCGGCTGTCGAGAATCCCGGCATAAACAATTTGGCAGCTGTCATCCAATCTGTGTTAATGGCGATTTTTTCGAGAGTGTCAATTGGTATGCCAGATGCATAAGCTGCGCCTACCAGAGCGCCCATACTGCTTCCTGCGATATAATCGACTTTTATTCCCGATTCTTCGAGAGCTTTGATAACACCAATATGAGCAAGTCCCTTGGCAGCGCCTCCGCTAAGAGCCAAACCTATTTTAAGATTATCATCCCTTAATTGTTCAATACTAAGATTGACATTACGCGTTTGGGAATATTTGTTTTTCCCGGCATGATTTGAAGATTCGGAATAGGCATTTATAGTAAAAATAGAATATATAAGCAGGAAAAAGAGAAAATTTATATTTGTACTAAAATAAATATTATTTGAATGACAGCAATTCATATTAAAACCTCTTATTTTTATCTAAGAAATCACTAAATTTTTTTTCTGCTATTTCACAAATTTTCTTTCGTGATAAATATTTTGAATAGATCTCGTAGTAAGAAATTTGGGGTAAAATAGTAAACTTAATTCCTATTGATTTTAACTGTAGTAACCTTAGTAAATGAATTATAATATTTCCACGGGAATTATGAAACACGACCTGATTTATATTGTCTTGATTTGGTGTCTCTTTATTTATTGTCTCGATCTGAATAACAACCGGAACTACATTTTTCTTTGTAGTGAATGCTAATTCAAAAAAGGAAGAGTTAAATTTTTTTAATTCAAATCCGTCTCCGGTACCACCTTCAGGGAAAAAGGCTACATTTAAATTCGTCTGATTCAATAAATTGGTTGCTTTTTCCAATACGATCGGAATTGATCTATTATTTTGCCTATCGACAAAAACAAATCCCATTAACATCATAATTCTGCCAATGAACGGCATTTGCCTTACATCTACATTTGAGATCACAATACATGGTGATAAAGCCATCAATACAAGAGAATCAAGATATCCCCAATGATTTGAAACGATTATGGCATTTAAAATATCAACGTCTTTCGGTCTATTTAATTTCACCCCGGCAATAAATAATAGACTCCGAGAAAGCGGACGGATAATATATTTTGTGTTGATTTTGATATAAAACCATTTAACTGTAATTAATGTTACAATTCTCAGTATTAAAGTTAGAATAACACAAACGGTGAAAAAGATCAGGATAATAAATGATTTTAGAGATGCGCGTAGGATATTGACCAAAATATCAATATTTTTCAACCATATTGGTTTTATAGTCGATTTTATCATAAAAAAATTATTTGCAGATTCCATATAGTAATGTATCGGTTAGTACATCTATTTCCTGCTTATTG
>Ga0265296_1002532_pt1 | contig 18233 bp, 16 predicted proteins | sample MunlanPumphouse1_FD_189073 | JGI IMG/M metagenome (GOLD analysis project Ga0265296, IMG submission 189073) | Groundwater microbial communities from a municipal landfill in Southern Ontario, Canada - Pumphouse #1 | ecosystem: Environmental > Aquatic > Deep subsurface > Groundwater | place...
GAGATATGGTAGTTATGGTAACAATGGTTGACATTATTTCATTAGGTTGGCAAAATATGATGGCAGTTCTTCCTGCCCTCATTGGTGCGCTTGTTGTTCTTATCATCGGCTGGATTGTCGGACGCCTGCTCGGAAAAGCAGTTCATATTGTGCTTGACAAAGCAACATCCGCAGCAACCTCTACACCGGTAATTGGTGATTCCGATATTGGAAAATCTGTGGTGAAAGCCAATGTCACCTTCGGGTATATGGGTGACATTGCAGTACGCATTATCGTATACCTGATCGCCATCCTTGCAGCAGTCGATATCCTCAATATGGATTACCTCAGTGCGTTCATGACCAAGGTCATTGAGTACATCCCCCACGTGATCGCCTTCGTTATCATCATCGTTGTCGGGATCCTCCTCATCGATTACTTCATCGATGTGTTCAAGACCTACTCGAAGACTGGATCTATCGAGCTTATCAACCCGGTACTCTTACTCCTCCGCGTGTTCCTGTACTTTGTTGTCGTCATGCTGGCACTGTCCCAGCTCCTGCTCGACCTCACCATCATCTACACGATCCTCACCCCGATCTTCTGGGGTATCGGTATCGGTCTTGGCGCATCCATTGCCATCGTTGTCTGGTTCGGCATGAAGAACCGCAGCGAAGAGATCATGACCAAATTCATGGAAGCGATCTCCAAGTAAGGTTCATCAGGACTTCCCTTAACACGTGAATGAAACCCTGAAATACGGGCCACGGGAAAAAGGAGATGATCTCCCGATACAATCCCTCTTATTTTTTAATCTGCTCCCGACGGACCGGTCAGGATCCTTCTGTAAGAACACCTGATCTGGGGGATTGGTAACATTCATCAGGCCGGACTTCGCAATAGCTTTCTGAGTTGTGATCTTCCGGCTGACGGTATCCGGCCGGAACCGGAACATGATCCCCTGAGCGGAAGATATGGTGACGGTCGGTTCGAACTGGGCAATGCCTGATCGGGCAGATGTTCCGGGGCAGGGAATCTTAAGTGAAATGTCAAAAATGGAGTTGACTACATGAAGAAAATCTGTATATATCTTCTCGCGCTCGTCATGGTTGCATTCATGGTAGTGCCGGTTTTTGGAGCTGGCCTGAATGAGACCAACGTCACACCAACAACGGAGATTGTGGGAACCACCACAGCAACACCGGTGACAACTGAGGTTGTGCCGGTAACGACAACCGTGGCGATCAATACCACAACGGTAATCCCCACGACAACCTCCCAGAATGTAACGGCGGCCACGACCGTTCCGGTGACCACGGTCATGCCGGTGACAACTGCGGTCACTGCTACCACCGGAAACATCACCGCTGCCTCCTCCCCCTTGGGAGCAGCACTCCTGATTGATGGAGTGTATCGTGGAACTACACCGGTAGATCTCACCGGGATCTCTTCCGGGAATCACATCGTGAGGCTTACCCTGAGCGGATATTATGATTACGATGGTACGGTCTATGTGGTTCCCAACCAGGTCACGTCTGTATACGGCACTCTTCATCCTGTAGGATCGACGTCTGCGATCGTCATCACGGCAGCGGCGACCCCCGTGATTACCGCTTCCGTTCCGACCGTTACCGTAGTGCCGACAACAACGTCCTCCGGGGGACTATTTGAAAGCCCGACCGTCCTCGCCGCCATTATAGGTATCGTCACGGCATCTATCGGTGCCATTGCAACACTCTACCCTCATATCAAGAAAAAGGAATGATGCACGATTCTTCAGGAATGTGATATTCCTGAATTTTCTTTTCTCTTTTTTGGTGGGCGACAAATTATCCCCCGCCCGGATCCCGGCCGCCTCTTCTCTCCTGCCCGGATCAGCATCAATAAATTCCCCTGCTGCTAAAACCCTAACGGTATGCTAGTGCTCTCGCCCGCGATGGAGGCCTACGAGAAGTCCCTCTTGGACGAGCTGAATCGCGAGATAGCAATAGCAAAAGTGGCCCGTTCCCGGGGTCTCGATCCCAGTATGGATGTCGAGATCCCGATTGCAAGCGATCTCGCGGACCGGGTGGAGGTGCTGGTCGGGGTCAAGGGTGTTGCGGTACGGATCCGCGAACTCGAAGCGGAGATGTCCCGTGAGGAGGCTGCCCTGCGGATCGGTGACGATTTCGTTGCCCGGAAGTTCGGGGAGAAGGACATCATGGAGGTCCTCGACCATTCGATCCGCGTTGCCATGGCCCTCTTAACGGAAGGGGTCGTCTCTGCACCCACGGAAGGGATTGCCAAAGTCAGCCTTGGCAGGAACGACGACGGCAGCCAGTTTCTGGCGATCTATTACGCCGGGCCGATCCGGAGTGCCGGGGGTACGGCACAGGCCATGTCCGTGCTTGTCGGGGATTATGTGCGCCAGAAGCTGGGTATCAACCGTTACATAGCGCGGCAGGATGAGGTGGAGCGGTACATCGAGGAGATTCGCCAGTACAACTCGATCATGAACCTCCAGTACCTCCCAAGCGAGGCCGAGATCCGGCTGATCATCGAGAACTGCCCGGTCTGCATTGATGGTGAAGCGACCGAGCAGGAAGAGGTCTCGGGCCACCGGAACCTCGAGAGGGTGGAGACGAATTCCGTCCGCGGTGGCATGGCACTCGTCATAGGCGAAGGTATTGCCGGCAAGGCCCGCAAGCTCAAAGGTCGCGTCGAGAAGATGAAGATGGAGGGCTGGGACTGGCTCGACAAGCTGATCGCCGGTGCAGCAAAAAGCGGCGATGGCGAGAAGACTGTCGGCATCAAGCCGCTCGACAAGTACCTCCGCGACCTGATCGGGGGCCGGCCGGTCTTTGCCTACCCGATGAGGAAAGGAGGGTTCCGGCTCCGGTACGGGAGATCCCGGAATACCGGGTTTGCCGCTGCCGGGATGCACCCTGCGACGCTCTATGTCCTGGGGGAGTTCCTTGCCACCGGCACCCAGATGAAGACCGAGCGGCCGGGGAAGGCCTGCGGTGTTGTACCCGTCGACACAATCGAAGGACCTACGGTCCGGCTGCGGGACGGGGACGTGCTCCGGATCGACGATGAGGAGACCGCAAAGCGTCTCGCTCCCGGGATCGAGAAGATCCTCGATGTTGGCGAGATTCTCATCTCGTACGGTGAATTCCTAGAGAACAACCACCCACTCGTTCCCGCAGGATACTGCGAGGAATGGTGGCAGCTTGATGTTGGCGAGGGTGTGAAGCCCCCGAAGGATGAAGCCGAAGCCCTGGCATATGCCCGTACCGGTGGATACCTCTTCCCGGCCTGGACCTGGTTCTGGGACGATATCACCTCCGACCAGATCCGTGCCCTTGCGGATCACGTTGCCACCACGGGAAGCCTGAACGAGGGCGTTCTCTGTTTCCCTGACGATCCGGCCATCAAGACCTCGCTTGAAACCCTGCTCATTCCGCATGAAGTCCGCGAGGGTATCGTGCAGGTACGGACCTGCCATGCACTCATCGCCGGGCTCGGGCTTGGAGAGGATCTCAAAAAGCAGGGGACGTGGCAGACGGCCCCGGCCGATGCCGAGCCGCTGGCGCTGGTGATGCACCTCTCCGGCCTGAAGATGCGATCCCGGTCCGGCACCCGGATCGGCGGCCGGATGGGCCGGCCGGGCAAGTCCAAACCCCGGAAGATGAATCCCCCGCCCCACGTTCTCTTCCCGCTGGGGGATTCCGGTGGGAGCCGGCGCTCGTTCCAGTCCGCTTCCGCCCACACGGCAGAAGTGGATATGGACAACACCGAGCTGGATTTCCAGAAAGAAGGAGGCATCATCGAGATAGAGGTGGGTCGGCGCCGGTGCACCCAGTGCGGGGAGATCACGTATCTCAACCGGTGCGACAAGTGCCAGGCACACACCACCGCGATCTTCACCTGCTCGCAATGTGGCCACGAGCTGACGCAGGACCGGTGCCCGTCCTGCGATGCCCCGGCGTTTTGCAGCCAGCGGATCTCCCTGAACGTGAAGGCAGAATACGCAAAAGCAATGGAACGGATGGGGCTGAAGACCGACAGTATCGCTCTCGTCAAAGGTGTCAAGGGAGTGATCTCCCGGGAGAAGACCGTTGAGGCGATGGAGAAGGGCCTGTTACGGGCCCGGCAGAACATCTTTGTTTTCAAGGACGGGACGACCCGCTTCGATATGATCGACCTGCCCTTAACGCACATCCGCCCGGATGAAGTCCGTGTCTCTGTCGAAAAGATGCGCTCGCTCGGGTATACCAAAGACACGCACGGGTACGATCTGCTGAACGGGAAGCAGGTGGTGGAACTCCATGCCCAGGACATCCTTGTCGCCGATTCCTGCGCCGAGTGGCTGGTCAGCGTGGCAAAGTTCATGGACGAACTGCTTGTCAAGTGTTATGGTCTCGAACCGTTCTACAACCTGAAGGGCCCTGAAGACCTCGTGGGACACCTTGTTATCGGCCTTGCCCCGCACACGAGCGCCGGCGTCCTTGCCCGGATCGTCGGGTTCACCCGGGCGAATGTCGGGTATGCCCACCCGTTCTTCCATGCCGCGAAACGGAGAAACTGTTTCTACGGTGATACCGAGATCGAAGTCTTTGACGGAAAGTCGTGGACCAAGACTCCCATCAGGAAGTTCGTTTTAGAGAACTTCGATCTCACCCGCCCCGGTCTCGACCGGCTCGGCACCTACTATTCCGACCCGGCCCAGCCGTATGCCACCCGGACCGTTGACACGAACGGCCAGATCCATATCCGGAAGATCACCACGGTCTCCATCCACCGATCCCCGGCGTCACTGATCCGGTTTACCACCGCACGCGGAAAGGAACTCGTGGTCACCCCGGACCACGCAATGCTGGTCTGGGACACCGGCTATCTCCGCAAGATCAAGGCAATGGAACTCAAGCCCGGCGATTCTGTGCCGGTGTCTGAAGGCTCCTGTGTCATCTCGGATACCATCCGGCTCGCCGAACCGGTCCCCTCCCCCGAGGACCGGGTCTACTGCCTGACCGTTGCCGACGATCACACGCTTGTGGCAAACGGGATCTTCACGGGACAGTGCGATGGCGATGAGGACTGCATCATGCTCCTCCTCGACGGGCTCATCAACTTCTCCCGCTCGTTCCTGCCGCAGAACCGGGGCGGTACCATGGATGCCCCGCTGGTGCTGACGAGTCGTATCGACCCGGCCCAGATCGACAAGGAAGCCCTCAACGTGGATGTCTGCGACCATTACCCGATCGAGGTCTACACCAGCGCTATGGTGTACGCCGAGCCCAAGACGATCGTCAAACTCATCGACCGCGTCGAGAACCGGATCGGGACGCCCGCCCAGCTCGAAGGGTTCCAGTTCACCCACGACACCTCGGACATCTCCGCCGGTCCCATCGAATCGATGTACACCCAGATGAAGACGATGACGGACAAGCTCGGTGCAGAACTCGATCTCGCCGAGAAGATCCGGGCCGTTGACGCGGATGATGTGGCGGAGCGGGTCTTGAACACCCATTTCATCCGCGACCTCATGGGCAACCTCTCGGCCTTCTCCAAACAGAAGTTCCGGTGCACGAAGTGCAACACGAGCTACCGGCGGATGCCGCTTGCCGGCAAGTGTACGAAATTCCGGGGCAAAGGGATCTGTAACGGGAACATCATTCCCACGGTGCACGAGGGCTCCGTTAAAAAATACCTTGAGATGTCCCGCGAGATCTGCCGCAAGTACAAGGTATCAGAGTATACCAAGCAGCGGGTAGAAGTGATCGATCTCGCGATCGAGTCCACGTTCGGCGAGGAGAAGCAGCAGCAGCTGGGCCTTGCTGACTTCATGTAACTTTTTTTAAAGGCTCGTGATTCCTGCCATGATGAGCGCGAACAGGACCAGATCGTAGACCCCGTGGGAGATGGCGCTTGTCGAGGTGTTGGTGTACTTCCGGAGCACGCCGAAGCAGAGGCCGACAAGGAGCACGCCTATCACCCCGTCCCATGCGTACTGGTAGGCGTGCAGGGATGCAAAGACAAGGGCGGAGAGGATGATACCGAACCGGGGCTGGATGACACCCCGGATGGCGAGTTCCTCCCCGAGTCCCGCTGAGATGGAGGCCACGACTGCGGCAAGGGGGGTGAAGGACGCGATGAAGAGGTTGGTGACGAGCGTCTCATCGGTGACGGTGATCCCGAGTGCCGTGAAGAGTGCGACCAGGAGATCGTCGAACACCCAGAAGATCCCGACCAGCAGGATACCGGATGCGATCCCGATGAGTACCTGGCGGGCGGTGGGACGGACGAGCCCGAGACGTTGGAGGGTGCCGGGGATGTCCCTGCGGATCCAGAGCCCGACCAAAAAGAACGACCCGATGACGGTCCAGATCAGGGAATACGTATCGAGTTTCACGGACGAGCCGGGCTCCTCGGTCCCGATGCCGAGCAGCGCCTGCAAATCCGCATTAAGGAGTGGTGCATTGCCGGTCACCAGCAGCGGGACGAGGGGCATCACGATCATGGCAAGGACGCAGACGAGGCCGATGGTGTGGATGTGCGAGTCGGGATCAAAGGGCAGCACCCGGGCAAGCTGGCCCCGGAACCAGCGGGAGAACCCGATAAGGCTGATGAGCCCGGCGCAAAGGGAGACCAGCAGCGCGATGCAGACGGTTGCAACCGGGAGGGATTCGAGGGACCGGTCAAGGGAGTCCGGATCGGGAGAGAACGGGGCAACCGGAATAAGTGTGAGCATGAGGGTGGCTGAGAACAGGAAGAATAAAATCCCGAGCAGCCAGAGGGTTGCGCTGTACCTGACCAGCCGGTGTTTGTCGCCTACGTATGCCAGCAGGGCAAGGATCACGATCGGGGCGACCATTCCCCCGGCCGACAGGAACTCCCCCAGGTCCCCGGTAACGACATTTCCCAGTGAGAGGCACAACAGGGCACCGAAGAATGCGATCAGGGGAGCAACGATAACAATATCCCGGTATCTGCCGTGCAGGATCTGATCGAACATTCTCTTCAGATTGGGAATACAGGTTTAATTATTTTCACGTACGATCTGCCCTGCCCCGGCTCTGTCACCGTGGTCAAAGCATTTTACTATCCGGTTATCCAATACTATAGCCAAGCGAGAATATCTAAGTGGCCAACAGAGGCAGACTCAAGATCTGTTCCCGAAGGGGTTCGCAGGTTCAACTCCTGCTTCTCGCATTTTGGCGTCGGGTTATAGGTATCTTGTAAAAACGCCACTCTTGTAAAATTGTTATCACTCTCCTGCTATACCGCCCGCATCGCGGCACGCTCTTTTCCAAAACATTTGGTTGTATCAAAAACCCTATAATGATTGCTGGCGCAACTATATGATTGCGTCCGCAACTTTGTTAATCTGACAAAGGGAGGCTCATAAAAGGGAGATCATTGGACTCAGTATATTCTCGCATACTGACAAAAAAGGTGAAAATATGAGTAATAAGGGATTCATTGGAAAATTCGTTTCATTTCTCTACAGGTATAATCAGATGTACCTTGACAAAGAATTGAGACCTTACAATATCGGACCCGGACAGTTTTACCTTTTAATGCCACTTTTTAAAAAAGATGGCGTAAACCAGGAATCACTTGTCCAGTCGATTAATCTGGATAAAGCTAACGTCACAAGAGCCGTACAAAAACTGGTTGAGGAAGGCTATGTTTTCCGACAAAGGAACGATGATGACCGACGTTCATATAGAATATTTCTAACCGACAAAGGAAGAGCGATAGAACCCGGTCTAAAAAAGATAGCATCAGAATGGGAGAATATCCTCTTATCCAATTTTGATTCTGATCAAAGGCAAACGATTGTGAATTCTTTTGAGGATATGATCAAAAACGTATCCCGGATAATGGAGAAATAGCCGGGAGCTATCATGGAATTCAAAAATATTCACATTCTCATGCTCTGTCTCGTTGCATTCTTTGCAATGGCCGGCGGGGCTCTTCTGGCTCCCGTATTGCCGGAGATGGTGGGACCCTTAGGGACCACAACACAGAATGTAGCGCTGCTTTTGTCAGTCTTTACGATCTCAACAGCGGTCTTCACCCTCATCATAGGACATTTCATTGACCGTGTAAACCGTAAGAGGATACTGGTGCCAAGCCTTGTACTCTATGGCCTGACGGGGCTGGTGAGTTTTTTTGTTGCTGATTTCCCATTACTCCTTATCCTGAGGTTTTTACAGGGTGTCGGTGTGGCTGGGATGACATCCATGGCCATGCTTGTCATAGGAGATGTCTACACCGGCCTTGATCGTGTGGCGGCCATGAGCAAGATCAGCATATCATTTGCCCTTGGATCAGTATTTGCCCCGGTAATCGGAGGTGGCCTTGCGATGCTGGGATGGAACTATGCGTTCCTGTTTTATGCACTGTCCCTGCCATTTGCGATTGTGGTGATAACATTGCTTCCTGAGACAAAAGGCCCGACTGGCACCGGTGATCATATGGGCATGATTGAAGCGTTCAAATGTCTGGGGAAGTTGCCAATCATCTATACGATATTCATGGGTTTCTCGATCTTTTTCATGCTGTTCGCCATGATGATCTACGTGCCCTTCATGCTCAAGAGTGTGTTTGGATATGCGTCAGGGGGATCAGGACTTATGCTCGCAATTCCGGGGATCACGTGCATACTGCTTGCATCCCGTGTGGGGCCCCTTGCCGGTAAGTATTCATTGCTCATGGTGAGTGCTGCGGGTTTTGCCTGTGTCGGGCTGTCGATGTTATTCATGCCGGTTTTGCATTCCCTTGCCGCAGTGTTTCTTTTGTTACTGCTGTTCGGAGCAGGCCTTGTCCTTGCCCAGACTGCCATTGACGTACAGATCATTCAGGTCTCCCCCCCTGCATCAAGAGGAGGAGTGATTTCGATTCACAACTGCATGAAATACGTTGGCCAGAGTGCTTCTCCCATTGTACTTGGTATCATCCTCGTGTATTTCGGTCTGGACGCAGTTTTTATTGCAGCAGGTGTCTTCGGGTTGCTTATCGCCCTGATAACGTACCTGATGAAAAAACGGTTTGGGGGTTCAGGCAGTCATCCGGTTAAAGATACAGAAGCACCAGGTCTCTAGAAATATCCAAATTTTTGTTTGCAATTGTGGGGAGAACATCTCAACCCATCATTATCGAAAGATGATTTTTACCTCCCCTCCCACCAGCACCGAGCCACGAGGTGCTTTACTGCCCCGGTTTTGATATTGATCGTCCTGCTCTTCTGTATCCGCGCCTAGATCCGCTGGAATACTTTTCGATCAACACCTGCTTTTTCCGCATCACATTGCCGGATGGATATGTTTTTCAACCAGATCTCGCTGAAAAATCCAATTCTTCCCCGTCCCGGAATCTTGTACCCACGCGACCCCCCCTCACCAGAATTTCACAAATTCACACACATCAACGACGTGAAAATTCATCAATTTCCCACAAAATCCGCAACGGACAAGGGGGGGTCGCGTGGGTACAAGAATATTTTTGAGCGCCCGCGGCACCATTCCGGAGACCGCATAATTCCCTTCAGGGCCCTGCATACAGCGACGGAGACTCCGGTCACAAGGGGCAAAACCCGCCACTCCCGAAACCATGAGCCGCTCTGCATCTTGTACCCACGTGACCCCCCCCTCTCCCCGTATTCCGGCAACGCGGCCAGGCTCCTGAATGGAATGCCGGATACCCGCTCCCTGCCATGGTACCCGTGTCACACGATCCCCCAACCGCTGAATAACAAAATACTTCCCCTCCGAAAAATGATCAGTCATTGGTGACGGTGTGAGTCTGACACGTCTTATCAAATGGATCGGGCTGGTTGCACTGGCTGTGGGAATAATCGGATTTCTGCTTCCGGGAACGTTTGTCTATTCTCCGCAAATCGATTCATTTCTTACCCGGTCCGGTGATGCCCTGTTCAAGGGTATAAGTTCGAACCCGATGGTAACAATGCTCACCGCCAAAGCACCGGTAATCGTTCTCGCCCTCATCGGATTTGTCATGGTATTCTGGGCGACAATACGGGGGTTGACAGAGCCCCAAGAAACAACACCGGCAAAACCCGGGGATACTGAAAGACAGATAAAAGAACTGATAGCGTCCCAGAGGGCCGAAGGGATAAAAGATCCAAAATCCCCGAAATGGTTAAATGAACCGGAAGATCGCAGGAAACCCTAAAACTGGAAATGATGCCCGAAGAAGGACCGTGAACGGGACAACCCCGCCTCTCCCTTAAACGTAATACCCGCTCCCCTTTTTTCACACGGAGAAATATTTTCCCACGACCGGTGCAACATTGATGACAGGGGACAGTCAACAGATACAGCAACGCATATCCCGGGAGCCCCATGGACACCAGCCTCGTCATACAGGGAATTATTGTAGGTCTCATCCTTGCAGTACCGGTGGGACCCCTCTCCCTGATGTGTATCCAGACCTCCCTCTCGGGGGGCAGGCTCCATGGCATCGTCTCCGGGCTTGGCATAGCAACCGCCGACACCTTCTACGCTGCGGTGGCATTCCTCGGCCTGACGGTGGTATCGGGCTTCCTGCTCTCATGGCAGTCCCCGCTGCGGATCATTGCCGGTCTCGTCCTGATCGTGGTCGGGGTACGGATCTTCCTCTCAAGGCCCGCAGCGAAACAGACGAGCGGACCCGCTGAGAGTTACACGAAAAATTATGCCACGATGGTTGCCATCGCCATTGCCAACCCCATGACGATCATCTTTCTGATGGTCACCCTGCCGGGCTTTGGCTTTGTCCTGGGCGGGAGCTCCCTTGGTGCCGCAGCAGAATTTATCGGGGGGTTTCTCTTCGGCTCCGTGGCGTGGTGGATCGTCCTGTGCGGCTCTATCGGGTCGGTCCGTTCCCGTATCAGTCCCGAGACTCTGATCCTAATCAACCGGGTATCCGGCACCTACATTGTCTGTGTGGGGCTCTTCATGCTCATGAGCCTTGTCTACACGCCATTTTGAGCAGGATTCCTCATTTCAATCCTTTCTGGCGGGAATAAAAAAAATATTGCTGCCTCCCCCGCGCCATTGAAAATGAGGGAGCCGGGGGTTCACGTAACCGCGATAGCGCCGTTACGGTACAATCTTCGAGATCGGGATCTCAAGGATGTCTTCTGCACCGCAGGCCTTGAGTTTCGGGATCAGCCCGTTGACGGCACTCTTCTGCACCACGGTCTGGATACTGTAGTAATTGATGCCGTGGAGCCGGCTCACGGTTGGCTTCTTCATCGCCGGCAGGGCTGCCACGAGGCGCTCCATTGCGGCGGTCGGGACGTTCATGGTCAAAAGCACCTTGTTCCGGGCATCGATGACCCCGAAGAGCAGGGTCTTGATCTCCTCGATCTCCCGGCGCTTCTCGGGGTCTGCCCAGGCAGCCTTGTTGGCGATGATGACCGTGTGCGACTCCATGATCTGGCCGATGATCTTCAGGCCGTTTTTGCGGAGCGTGGTACCGGTCTCGGTGAGGTCCACGACCACGTCCATGAGATCGGGCACCTTAGCCTCCGAGGCACCAAAGGAGTGGAAGAGCTGGACCGGGATCTTCAGTCCCTCGAAGAAACGTTTTGTCATCTCGGGATATTCTGTCGTAACCCGGCTGTCGGGGCGGATCTGATGCACGTCCTCGATGGGCTCGTCGCGGTGCACCGCAATCACGATCTTGACATTGCCCTCGCCGGTCTTGCTGTAGGAGAGGTTGGCAATCTCGACGACATCCGAGTTGGTCTCCTGCACCCAGTCGAGGCCGGAGATGCCGATGTCGAAATATCCCTTCTCGACATAGGTGGGGATCTCCTGCGGGCGGAGGATCTTGATCTTGCCGATGCGGCTGTCAGCGATGCGGGGATTGTAATCGCGGTCCGTGCGCCTGACCTCAAGGTCGGCTTCCTTGAAGAGCTGGAGGGTCTGCGCCTCGAGGCTGCCCTTCGGGAGTGCGAGGGTGAACATACCGTACAACATCGCTGTAAACACACAAAAAGAATAGGTTTAAAAAAATTTATGATTCGAACGAGTGGATGACGAGCCCGCTTAAGAGTTTGGGCTCAAACCACGTGGACTTCGGCGGCATGATGCCCCCGGCGTCTGCAATGGAGAGGACGGTCTCTACCTGAACCGGCTGCATGGCAAACGCGAGCTGGTAGGTTCCGTCATCAACGAGTTTTTCAAGGTCGGCGACAGGGCGGGCGCCGCCAAGGTACTGGAGCCGGGCATCGCCCCGGGGATCGGTGATCCCGAGCATGCCTTCGAGGACGTGCTTCTGGAGGATCGCGACATCGAGGGATGCGATCGGGTCTGCCTGCGGGTCACGTGGGCGGGTGCACTCATACCACATACCGGCAAGGTAGAGGTGGACTACATGGTAGTTTTCGGGATGGGCGATTGCGGGGGAGATATTGTACCCGCTGGCGTCAAGGGCCCCGTACGGTTTGACCGTAAAACACGTGCCGAGTTTGTCGAGGAACGACTGCGAGGTAAACGTGCCGAGATCGGCGAGCAGGCGACTGTACCCGTGGATCTTCACCCGGTTGTGGGCAAACATCACGCCCATGAACCGGCAGACCTCGGCCGGCGGAACCTTTCCTGATGCCGCAATACGGTCAGCGAGATTCACCGAGGCCTTTGCCCGGTGGTGGCCGTCGGCAATGTAGAGGGCAGGGACCTGGGAGAACCGGCGCTCCAGGGTGGAGAGCACCTCCGGGTCAGCGATCCGGAAGACCTGGTGGAGCACCCCGTCCCCGGTCTTTACCTCCGCCACCGGTGCGGTGCCGGGCTTTACCTGGTTGTGGATGAACGAGAAGATTGCGTCCTCATCACGGTACAGCAGCACCACCGGCCCGTTGTGGGCCTGCACGGCCTCGATATGCCGGGTCCGGTCCTCCTCCTTGTCGTACCGGGTCAACTCGTGCCTGCGGATATTGTTCTTCCGGTAATCGTCGACATCAAGGCAGCAGCAGAGCCCGAGGAACTCATCGCCGCCCTGCACGACCCGGTACAGGTACATGCCGGGTGCGGCATCCTGTTTTAAGAGCCCTTCACGTTCCAGCGCACGGAAGATCTCCCGGGCACGCTCGTACACGCGGTCATCGTGCGGAGGAATGTCCGGCAGCTCGGCATCGGACCGGCTCACCCGCAGAAAACTCTTCGGGTTCTTCGCAATGATGGCACGTGCTTCATCGGCGGTTACCACATCGTAGGGTACTGCCGCAATCTCCGGGGCGGCTTCTCGGACCGGCCGCACTCCTGCAAAACGATAAATTTTCACCATGTCTGCTTTTCCGCCCGGGACTTTCTTTTGTGCTCTCATTATTGTGCCTGATCCCATATAATAGCCAAGTCTCACCGGTGACCCGCAGCTCGTGCACCCGGGAAAAATGCTATGAATGACCCGCACGCATGACTACTGGTACCGGAAAATTCCGGGAGGCTATGCATGATCCGACCCCGCGACAGTGTTGTGTACCCGCTGCCGTTGATCCGGCGGGCAACCCCGCAGGACCTTACCGCGATCGTGGCAATCGAGAAGGAGTCGTTCTCGGACCCGTGGGGCATGCCGGTCTTCTTGGAAGCGCTCTCGTTTTTCCCGACAACGTATTTTGTTGCCGAATGCGAGGGGATGGTCGCCGGGTTTGTTGTGGCCGGCCTTGAGGATACCGGCGAGAATCTCTACGGGCATCTCTGCAATCTCGGCGTCTCCCCAAAGTACCGGCGCCGGGGGATCGGGAAGCTGCTCGTGAGCCGGGTCGAGCACCAGTGCGCCCTTGAACTGGCGACCGGCGTCCAGCTGGAGGTCCGGGTCTCCAATACCGGGGCGCAGCGGTTCTACCAGAAGATGGGATACCGCCCGGTCTTTGGCATCGACCAGTATTATGCCAATGGCGAGGACGCCCTTGTCATGATGAAATGGTTCCGGTTTTAAAGCGGTGACCGGTTTTTCCGGCAGGGAAAAAAGATATAGGTTATTTTTGACTGGCTGTTCTTGTGAGTGAGGATGTGCGCCTGACAGGGACTCCTCAGGAATAATTATCCTCTGCCGAGCTGCTGGTGGGCACGGGCGAGATGCTGGGCGGCAAGGGCGCCGATGAGGGAGAGTTCCCCGGCAAGAACACCGGTTGCGATGATCTCCGCGAGCTTCTTTGCATTTGCACCGGGCGGTGTCCCGCTGCCGGCGACCCCGAGCAGGTTCAGGCACTCCTGCTGGGTCTCGACACCCGTTCCCCCGCCCACGGTCCCGACCGGGAGGGAGGGAAGCGTGACGGCAATGTACGCCCCGGTATCGGTCATATCCACCGTGGTGATGCAGGTGCTGCCGTCAATCGCATGCGCAGCGTCCTGCCCGCAGGCAATGAACATCGCGGCCACGACATTCGCTGCATGGGCATTGAACCCCGTTGCACCGGCCCGGGCAGAGCCGACAAAATTCTTCCGGTAGTTCACTTCAAAGAGGGACTTTGCATCGGTCTTGAGGATCGTGCCGATCTGCTCGTGGGTGAGCGCGATACCAGCGACAACGCTCCGGCCCCGGCCCATGATACTGTTGATCGCAGCGGGTTTCTTGTCGGTGCACATGTTGCCCGAGAGGGCGACGAGCCGTGCCCCGGTGCCCTGTGCGATCAGGTCGGCCACTTTCGCGCTTGCGATGGTCACCATGTTCATGCCCATCGCATCTTTTGTATCGAATTCGAGCCGGACGTACACGCTGGTGCCGGCAACGAACGTGACGATATCGTTCAGTTTCCCGTGGGAGGTAGTGCTCTCGGCCGCAACCGTGAGTTCATCGCGGTGGGCCTTCACCCAGTCGCAGACCTGCACGGCATGGATGATGCTGTCCGTGGCAAAGACCGGGGCCCGGGTCATCCCATCGTGGAGGATACGGACTTCCGCTCCGCCGGCTTTCGTGATCGCGCTGCACCCGCGGTTGACCGAAGCGATGAGAGCACCCTCGGTGGTTGCGAGCGGGAGCCAGTAACTCCCGGTTGCATAGCCCCCGTTGACGAGCACCGGCCCGGCCACGCCGAGCGGCACCTGCACGGTACCTATCATGTTCTCGCAGTTCCGTTTCACCACGCGCTCGACATCGATGCTGAAGATCCCGATGTTCTCGAACCGGGTATTCGTCTCCTGTTCGATATACTCGCGCCGGACCCTGATGGCGTCAATCGGAGAGAGTTCCTTCTCCAGATCATAGAGTTTCAGTGACCCTTTCTTCAGTTTTGCATGAATCATGGCATCCCGCTCCCTGTCGTGATCCGATCCCGGGCCGGGTGCCTGCCCGGTACGGCGCTGTGCATCATCAGCCATGATTAATCATTAGCACCTATACCGTAATGATACACGTGGTCAGCGAAGAGGTTGGGCAGTGGGGAATACGGGTGCCGGCGCGGCAGGGTGAGGAGATGCGGCAGGCGCTCTTACGGGAGAGTGCGCTCGACAGTTCCCTGAAGGTCCGGCGCGATGGTGCAGAGTTGATCCTGCCGGTTCTCGCAGAGCGCGACGGCGCGGCGTGGTACGGGTTCGAGCCACACCCGGGTCACAAGCCCCTGCCCCGCCATGAACTGGTGGGGGGCATCGCGATCATGCAGGACGACGATCGTGCCGGGGCAGAGGAACTGCTGGCCTCGCGCCCCTCGCTCCATACGGTGGTCTTTGCACAGGGAGAGGTGCATGGCGAGTACCGGACCCGGGAATTTGCCGTACTTGCCGGGGAAGAGACGACCCGGACGCAGGTGACCGAACATGGCCACCGTTTCGTGGTGGATCTTGCCGGCGCGTACTTCTCGGCCCGGCTCTCGACCGAGCGGCAGCGCATTCTTGCTCAGGTGCAGGACGGGGAGCTCGTGCTTGACATGTTTGCCGGGGTCGGGCCGTTTGCGATCACGCTTGCGGCGCGGGCGGGTCTTGTTGTGGCCTCCGATCTCAACCCGAAAGCGATCGAACTGATGCTCGAAAACATTGCCGTGAACCGGGCGAAGAACGTGCTCCCGATGCTCGCCGATGCCCGGCATCTCCCTAATATCCTGCCGTGGAAGTTTGACCGGGTCGTGATGAACCTCCCGCTCTCCGGCACAGAATTTTTACCGGAGGCGTTCCGGCTCGTAAAGCCCGGCGGGACGATCCATTTCTACTCGCTCGTCTCGGCAACGGGAGAGCACACCGCCCGGATACAGGAACTCGGTGGGACGGTGCTTGCGGAACGGGAAGTGCGGTCGTACTCCCCGGGACAGTGGCACGCAGTGTACGATGTGCAGGTGATGTGATCGTTCCCGCTTGAGAATCTCCCCTCCCTGATCTCATCGGAAAACACCGCCGCCCTGTGATGTCGTCCATTCCTGTGTTGTCACCCATGAAGGTTGATTACCAATGAGATACGATATTTCACCTTATGGTACACCCGGCAAGGATACTCATTCTGGGTGCCGGAGCGGTGGGACTTCCGCTGGCTGCAAAATTGTCCCGGGTTGCGGACGTTGTAGCGGTGACACGGGAGCGATCTGCCCGTGCAATAACCCGCCAGGGTCTTGCGATCAGCGGTGCATGGGGGGATGAATCCAACCACTTCACCTGCGTCAGCGAACTGGCCGGGGAAGATGATTTCGATTATATCCTGATCACATCGAAATCACAGGATACCGAGAGCCTCTGCCGGCAATACCAGGACCTGATCGGATCCTGCGATGTCGTAAGTTTCCAGAATGGCATCGGTAATGAGGAGACGATCGCCCGGTATTCCGATCGTGTCATCGGCGGCGTTGTCCTGACCGGGTTTGTCCGGGAAGGAGACCGGGAGATTCGCATCACAGCTAATGCAGGACCCATGCAGATCGGACGGTTCCCGGATGGCCTTGATGCCGGCGTTTTGGGTCTTGCGGATATCATGACCCGGGCAGGCATTCCCGTTGAAGCCACGGATCGCATCAAAGGGAAGCTCTGGTCAAAGAACTTAATCAACTGTTCATTGAACCCGCTCAGTGCCATCACGGGTGTCACGTACGGGGAACTCAAAGAGCCCGGCAGCTGGCAGATCATCGAAGAACTGGTCCGGGAGATCTACGCGGTTGTACAGGCGGATGGAATCAGCCTCCAGTGGCCCGATCCGGATACCTTTCTCGGGTACCTGCACGGTGCCCTGATCCCCGTGATGGCCCGCCACACATCGTCCATGCTGCAGGATATCCTGCACGGGCACCCGACCGAGATCGATTTTCTGAATGGTGCGGTTGTAACGTCCGGCAAACGACTCGGGATTGCCACACCCTGCAATGCCGTCATCTCGGACCTGATCCGGTTCCGGGAGTCCCTTGCTGCCGGTCCGGTTGAGCCGTCTCACTAAAAGCAGCGTACGATACCGCATTTTTATCGCCCCGTTATAGTGGCCGTCTGCATATGCGTTTTAAAAGCGCGGACTTTTTCCCCATGAAATTCATACAGGTGGAGTATGGATACGGGTATTTTCGAAAGTCTCCTCACGCTCTTTCAGATGATATGTGTCATCATGATCTTTGCCTACCTGTTCACCCGGAGCCGGTACTTCATCGAAGTGTTTGAGCACCGGGCCACCCTCGTCACAAAGATCATCCTGGTCATCTTTTTCGGCCTGATCTCCGTATACGGGTCGATCAGTAAGATCGGCCTGTACGGGGCCGTCTTGAATGTCCACGATCTCGGCCCTATCATTGCGGGCCTTGCCTGCGGGCCGTTTGTGGGTCTCGGGGCCGGTATCATCGGCGGGGCCTTCCGGCTCACGCAGGGGGGGCCGTACATGTATGCCGCCGCCCTTGCCACCATTGTTGCCGGTCTTTTAGGTGGCCTGATCTATATCGCTTATAAAAAAGAGTTCATCACCACCAAAAAAGCGGTCCTCTATGCCTTCCTCATTGAGATTGTTGTCTCGGTGATGCAGATAGCGATGGCGACCCCCCCGGCAGAGTATGGCAAGGTAGCCCTGTTTGTGGCCCTCCCGATGATCATCATCGTATCCGTGGCCGTCTTCATCTTCTCGAAGATCATCCACAATATTCTTGATGAACGGAAGATCCTGGCCGAGAAGGAGAAACTGGAGTCCGAGATGGCGCGGAAGGATGCGGAACTCCAGATCGCTGCCGAGATCCAGAGAAACTTCCTTCCTGAGACCCTCCCCCGGACCGAAGGGTTCGATATCGCGGCAAAAAGTATCATGGCAAAGGAGGTGGGCGGGGATTTCTTTGATGTGATACCGCTTGAAGTGATGCCCATCAACTCGT
>Ga0265296_1002533_pt1 | contig 18227 bp, 14 predicted proteins | sample MunlanPumphouse1_FD_189073 | JGI IMG/M metagenome (GOLD analysis project Ga0265296, IMG submission 189073) | Groundwater microbial communities from a municipal landfill in Southern Ontario, Canada - Pumphouse #1 | ecosystem: Environmental > Aquatic > Deep subsurface > Groundwater | place...
CGGCCAAGCATCTGCAGAAGCATCCGGACGAGTGCCGTACGCGTGATCAGATCCGCGCCGACCTGTGCTCCGAGTGGTTGCGCGGTATCGGTACCGACAAGGCAGTCAAGACGAAGATCTTCGTCACCATCCCCATCGAACTCCTTGCGGCCGAGCTCGTCGGTCACGGCCCGATCGACCCGCTCACCGCGAAGCAACTGTTCCTCGACGCGAAGGCCTTCCGCCGGGTGATCATCGACCCCATCCGCAGCGTCGTCATCGACATGGACCGCCGCTCCCGCCGCGCCACTCAAGCCCAGCGCGAATGGCTCATCCTCCAACACGGCACCTGCGCCAGAGACGGCTGCAACCGCCTCGCCCAAGACGCCGACATCGACCACAAGACCCCATGGGCGAGCGGCGGCAAGACCGACATCAACGAGCTCCGGCCGCTGTGTCCCCGCGACCACGTGCATCGACATCTCACGCGAGCGATCTACCGCAGCCGGCCGGACAATTCAGTCCAGGTCATCACACCGACCGGGCATGAAAGCAAGCCGACACCTCACGCACCCGTCACCGCACCACCGTTCTGAACCCCGCTGAGCGCGCTGGCCGGTTCACTCGCGTGTCCGTCGACGTCGCTCTTCATGGCCAGACAGGATGAGAGCATGGCCTCCGAATCGGTATCCACCTGGCTGCACGCTCGGCCTCTGCTCGCGAGGGCATCGCACCGGGGGACTGGGTGTTGTGGCGCCTCATCCCGACGAGGGTCGAATTCTGGTGCGGGGCGGTCGATCGTCGGCACACCCGGATCGTGACTTTCGCGAGGGCGAGAACTGGTCGCACACGGTGACCGACGGCGAAGCGGACGGAGCGAGTACGGCATGAGCGACTACCAGGTGACACAGATCGGTGCACCGGGCTCGGTGGTCCGCGTCGGTCAGAACGTCTGGCGCACGTGGCGTGCTCGTCCGGACAGCGCCGAGCAACTGCGCTGGCTGTGCATCAGGGCGGGCGGCGAGCAGCCAGAGACCTCGGCATCGGACCGTTCCTGCGTCCCGGAAGCCAGATCGATTGGCGTTGCCGCAAGCCGAACTGGCAGACGGGGGGATGCGTCGAACATCGCGCCGATGCGCGTCGTGCGCGACGATGAGCGGGGACTGGTGGCATGGTTGGCGGCCGGCACGCCCTGGTCGGTCTGGCTGTTCTGGAGTGAGGCTTCCGGTGCGGACTGGGCGTTCGCAGGCTGGTGCGTGAACCTCGAGAACGCGGAGTGGTCGATCCCGCAACTCTCCGACCTGCCGCGCTGACTCTCTCGCACCATCGCTAGACTTCGAGCAGTGACACGGGGTGCCGCGCCGAGCGGCTGAGAACACACCCGTCGAACCTGATCTAGTTCGTACTAGCGAAGGGATGTCGCCCATGAGCGATCTTCTGTGCCCACCGTCCGCCCTCCCCGTAGTCGCCGACGCGATGCGACTGCTCGAGCTGGTGCGTGAGGCACCACCGCTCACCCATTGCATCACCAACGCCGTCGTCACCGGCTTCACCGCCAACGTTCTGCTCGCCGTCGGCGCGGCACCGGCGATGGTCGACATCGTCGGCGAATCCGAGCTCTTCGCCGGCATCGCGACCGGTGTGCTCATCAACCTCGGCACCCCCACACCTGAGCAGCGTGCTGCCGGCCTCGAGGCAGCCGCAGGCGCGACTGCCGCGGGAACACCGTGGGTGCTCGATCCGGTGGCGATCGGCGCACTGCCGGTGCGCACCGCGCACGCGCAGAGCCTGGTCGAGCAGCGCCCGACGGCGATCAGGGGGAACGCGTCAGAGATCCTGGCACTCGCGGGCCTGAGCGCGGGCGGTCGCGGAGTGGACGCGACGGATTCGCCGGATGCCGCGGCAGAAGCTGCCCTTCTGCTCGCGACCCGCTACGGCAGCGTCGTCGCTGTGTCGGGTCCGGTCGACCTCATCACCGACGGGGAGCGCACATACCGCGTCGCGAACGGCGACGAGCTGCTCACCCGCGTCACCGGCGGCGGCTGTGCGCTCGGCGCGGTCATGGCCGCGTTCCTGGGCGCAGCGCACGGGAGTCGGATCTCGCCGCTCACCGCCGTCACAGCGGCGACCCTGTTTTACACGGTCGCCGCAGAGCGCGCCGCTGCGCGATCCACAGGGCCCGGCAGTTTCGCGGTCGCGTTCCTCGATGAACTCGCAGCCACGACACCCGCAGACCTCTCAGGTGCCGCGCGCGTCGCAGATGCCGGTGCGCACGTGACCGAGGTCGCCTCATGATCGATCTGTCGCTGTACCTCGTCACGGACCCCGTGCTGTGCGGCGAGCGAGGAGTCGTCGAGGTCGTTCGCGAAGCAGTCGCCGGGGGCGTGAGCATCGTCCAGCTGCGCGACAAGACCGCGACCGACGCGCAGATCGTCGAACAGCTCATCGAGCTGTCCGATGTCATCGCCGGGCGAGCAGCGCTCGTCGTGAACGACCGGTTGGATGCGGCACTCGACGCACGTGCTCGAGGCGCCCGCGTCGACGGCGTCCACCTGGGTCAGTCCGACGTCTCGGTCCAACGCGCGAGGGAACTGCTCGGACCCGCTGCGATCATCGGCCTGACCGCGAACACCGCAGCGCACCTCGACGCCGTGCGCGCACTTCCTGCAGGAACGATCGACCATCTCGGCGTGGGAGTGATCCGGCCGACCAGCACCAAGCCCGATCACCCGGAGACTCTGGGGATCGAGGGGTTCCGCGCATTCGCAGAGCGCAGCGAGTTCCCCTGCGTCGCCATCGGCGGTGTCGGGATCGATGACGTCGACGCACTCCGCGACGCCGGAGCAGCAGGGCTCGCTGTGGTCTCCGCCCTCTGCGCTGCGGATGATCCGAGAGCGGCGGCGCGTGCGTTCCGCCGCCGCTGGAGGGGTGCGGCATCCATTCCCCGTGTCCTCAGCATCGCGGGAAGCGACCCGTCCGGCGGTGCGGGCATCCAGGCCGACCTGAAGTCCATCGGCGCGAACGGCGGCTACGGGATGGCCGCGATCACGGCGCTCACTGTGCAGAACACGCAAGAGGTCCTGGCGGTGCATGTGCCTCCCGCCGACTTCCTGCGTGAACAGCTCGACGCACTGGCCGACGACATCGACATCGATGCCGTGAAGATCGGGATGCTCGCGGATGCGGAAGTAATCCGCACCGTCATCGCCTGGCTCGACGACGTACACCCGCCGATCGTCGTCGTCGATCCGGTGATGGTCGCGACGAGCGGAGACCGCCTGCTCGAGGCGGACGCCGAGGAAGCCTTGCGCGATCTGCTCATGCGCGCCGACCTGGTCACTCCCAACCTCCTCGAACTCGCCGTGCTGGCGGGCGCGACGGTCGCAGCCGACTGGTCGGCAGCGATCGTGGACGCGGAGCGTCTGTCCGCCGACCTCGGCGCGGCCGTGCTCGTCAAGGGAGGCCATCTCGGCGGCGATCAATCGCCCGATGCGTTCGTGGACGCGGCGACGGCCACCGTTCAGGAGTTCGCCGGCATGCGGATAGACACGGATGCGACGCACGGCACAGGCTGCTCGCTGTCGTCCGCCCTCGCCACTCAGCGCGCGTTGGGGAAGGAGTGGCCCGAGGCTGTGACCGCGGCACGGGAGTGGCTGCGGGAGTCCTTGCGCGCCGGTACGGCGCTGCAGGTCGGCCTCGGCCACGGTCCGATCGATCATTTCGCCGGGCTCCGCGCACGCGGCGGCCTCGACACCTCTCCCACGAGCGACGAGGTCGTGACGCAGTGGTGGGAGCACATCGCATCGACCCGCGCGGGTATCGACGAACTGCCGTTCATCCGCGCGCTTGCCGACGGAACGCTCGACCGGGGTGCGTTCATCCACTACCTCGAGCAGGATGCCCTCTACCTCAGCGGGTACGCACGTGTGCTCGCTGACGCGGCACGGCTCGCTCCGACAGCGGCGGAGCAGGCGTTCTGGGCGAACTCCGCGCACGGCTCGATCGTCGGGGAACTGGAGCTGCACGCGCAGTGGCTCACACCGGGTGGCGGCGTCAGCGATGAAACCTTCTCGGCGGCGCCGTCCACCACGACGACCGCGTACCTGGACCACCTCCGATCCACGGCGTACGCCGGCGACTACGCGCAGCTGATCGCCGCGCTGCTGCCGTGCTTCTGGCTGTACACCGATCTCGGAACGCGGCTGGGTGACGGCCGTTTCGGCGAGTACGCTCGGTCGCCGGCGCATCCGTATGCGTCGTGGTTGCACACGTATGCGGACGAGTCGTTCGCCGAGGCCACGCGGCAGGCGATCGAGTACGTCGCGTCAGCGGCGGCGGCATCCGATGCTGCCGGCCGAGGGCGGATGCTGCGTGCGTTCGAAGCCTCCGCACAGCACGAGCTCGCCTTCTTCGCGGAACCGCTCGAGCATGACCGATCGAGCATCATCCGACGCGCATCCGCTTTGAGCAGATCATCGTCCGCACGGGAGCCGAAGATGGCGTGATGGGCACATGACTGACGTGCTCATTCTCGGCGGGACGGCGTGGGTGTCCGGCCTGCACGGCGAGAGCACCCAGTCTCGTTCCTGATCGAGGCGCTGTAGCGACCGGTCGATTTGCGCATCGCACCGCCACGACGCTACTGTCACCACATGCCTTCGGCTGCATCCGCCTCTTCGACGCTCGCCCCGAGCGTCACCGTGGTGCGCCGACGCCGTAGCCGCCGGTCTCTGAGCCTGACGAGCGGCCGCCGACTCTAGGCGACCCCGTGCTCCCCGAACGTCGAATGCCGACGAGAGGGTCGAGCACCGGTGTCGCCGCCTCTGCCCTTCGACAAGCTCAGGGACCGAGAGGTCCAGACCGTTAAGGTAGAAACATGACGTATTCCGTCGCCGTCTCCGGCGCATCCGGCTATGCGGGAGGCGAGATCCTGCGCCTGCTCGCCGGCCACCCGGACATCGAGATCCGCACCGTCACCGCGCATTCCAATGCCGGCCAGCCGCTGATCCAGCACCAGCCGCACCTGCGCTCGCTCGCGCACCTCACGCTGCAGGACACCACCCCCGAGATCCTCGCGGGTCACGACATCGTCTTCCTCGCGCTGCCGCACGGCCAGTCCGGCCAGTACACGGATGCTCTGGGCGAAGTCCCGCTCGTGATCGACGCGGGCGCCGACCACCGCCTTACCTCCCGCGAATCGTGGGATGCGTTCTACGGCGGCGACTTCCATGAGCCATGGGCGTACGGCGTGCCGGAACTCCCGGTCGACGACGGCAAGCAGCGCGAAGTTCTTCGCCGCGCGACGCGCATCGCCGCCCCTGGATGCAACGCCTCGACCGTGAGCCTCAGCCTCGCACCCGGCGTCGCCGCGGGAGTGATCGACCCGAGCGACATCGTCGCTGTGCTGGCGGTCGGTCCGTCCGGGGCGGGCAAGAGCCTCAAGACGAATCTTCTCGCGAGCGAGATCCTCGGCAGCGCCAACCCCTACGCCGTCGGCGGCACGCATCGGCACATCCCGGAGATCCGGCAGGCGCTGCTCGCGGCGGGCGCGGACGACGTGCGCATCTCGTTCACCCCCGTCCTCGTGCCGATGGCGCGCGGCATCCTCGCCACCTCGACGGCGCCGATCGTCGACGGCGTCACAGATGCCGAGATCCGCGCGGCGTGGGAGAACGCGTACGGTGACGAGACCTTCGTGCAGCTCCTGCCAGAGGGGCAGTTCCCTCGCACCGCAGACGTCATCGGCGCGAACACCGCTCTGATCGGACTCGCCATCGATCGTGCCGCCGGTCGCGTCACGGTCGTCACCGCCGTTGACAACCTCGTCAAAGGCACGGCGGGAGCCGCCATCCAGTCCATGAACCTCGCGCTCGGACTCCCGGAGGACCGGGCGCTGTCACTGAACGGAGTCGCGCCATGAGCGTCACCGCACCGCAGGGATTCGAGGCGGCAGGCGTCGCAGCGGGCCTCAAGTCCACGGGTAAGCCCGATGTCGCCGTCGTGGTCAACCGCGGCCCGCGCAAGATCGGCGCCGCCGTCTTCACCAGCAACCGTGCGAAGGCGAACCCCATCATCTGGTCGCAGCAGGTCATCCTCGACCGCACCGTCGAGGCGGTCGTGCTGAACTCGGGCGGTGCGAACTGCTTCACGGGATCCTTCGGGTTCCAAACCACGCATCAGACCGCCGAGAAGGCCGCGGAGTTGCTCGATGTCAGCGCCGGCGATGTACTGGTGTGCTCCACCGGGCTGATCGGCACGGGAGACGAGGCGTTCCGCGCCAAGGTGCTCGACGGCACCGCGCAGGCGATCGCGCAACTGAGCGCCGACGGCGGAGACGCCGCCGCGCAGGCCATCATGACGACCGACACGGTCATGAAGACCGCGGTCGTCTCCCGCGACGGCTGGACGATCGGCGGCATGGCCAAGGGCGCAGGGATGCTGGCACCGGGCCTCGCCACGATGCTCGTGGTGATCACGACCGATGCCGACCTCGACGCGCTCGAGGCCGACACCGCGCTGCGCCGCGCGACCGGGCGGACGTTCGACCGGCTCGACTCCGACGGGTGCATGTCGACCAACGACCAGGTGACGCTCCTCGCCAACGGCGCCAGCGGCATCCGGCCCGACATCGACGACTTCGCGGCCGCGCTGACCGAGCTCAGCGATGAACTCGCGCTCAAACTGCAGGGCGACGCCGAGGGCGCGAGCCACGACATCACGATCCGCGTCACGAACGCCGCGTCCGAGCAGGAGGCTGTGGAGGTCGGCCGCTCGGTCGCCCGCAACAACCTCTTCAAGGCCGCGATCTTCGGCAACGACGCGAACTGGGGCCGCGTGCTGGCGGCGATCGGGACCACGAGCGCGCAGTTCGACCCGTACAACGTCGACGTCTGGATGAACGGCGTCCGGGTGTGCTCCGAGGGTGGCCCCGACCGGCCGAGGGAAGAGGTCGATCTCACTCCGCGCGCAACAGATCTGCTCATCGATCTGCAGGTGGGCGAGGCCGAGGCGACCATCCGCACGAACGACCTCACGCACGACTACGTGCACGAGAACAGCGCGTACGCCTCATGACCGACATCCAGGACACGCCCGCCGAGATCGCAGCGGTCAAGGCGACGACGCTGATCGAGTCGCTGCCGTGGCTGAAGAAGTTCCGTGATCAGATCGTCGTCGTCAAATACGGCGGCAATGCCATGGTGTCGGACGAACTGCAGGAGGCGTTCGCGCAGGACATCGCCTACCTCCGCTACGTCGGCGTGCAGCCGGTCGTCGTGCATGGCGGAGGGCCGCAGATCTCGAACATGCTCGATCGTCTCGCGATCCCCAGCGAGTTCAAGGGCGGCTACCGCGTCACCAACACCGAGGCGATCAGCGTGGTGCGCATGGTGCTCACCGGCCAGGTGAACCCGCAGCTCGTCGCGAAGATCAACTCGCACGGACCCATCGCGACCGGGCTGAGTGGTGAGGACGCCGGGCTGTTCGGCGGCCGACGCCGCGGCGTCGTGATCGATGGGGAGAACATCGACCTCGGACGCGTCGGCGACGTCGTCGAGGTCGACCCCACGGCCGTGCTCGATCACCTGGCAGCCGGACGCATCCCGGTGATCTCCAGCATCGCGCCCGACCTGGATCACCCGGGTCAGTCGCTCAACGTGAACGCGGATGCCGCGGCATCCGCCCTCGCGGTCGCGTTGAACGCTCGCAAACTCGTCGTCCTCACCGACGTGCCAGGGCTCTACGCCGACTGGCCCAACCGCGAGTCGCTCGTCTCGCACCTCACGTCCGCACAGCTCACCGAGATGCTGCCGTCGCTGGAATCGGGGATGATCCCGAAGATGCGCGCGTGCCTCGACGCCGTAGAGGGCGGAGTGGATGCGGCAGCCATCATCGACGGACGCGTGCCGCACTCGGTGCTCGTCGAACTGTTCACCAGCAAGGGAATCGGAACTGAAGTGGTACTCGGAGAATCAGGGGTGACGGCATGACCGTCTGGCAGGAAGACGCAGCACGGGATCTGGTGCTCAACGCCGGCGAGCGGTTCGCGCTACTCACACGCGGCGAGGGCTCCTACCTCTGGGACGACCAGGGCAAGCGCCACCTCGACTTCCTCGGCGGCATCGCCGTGACCTCACTGGGCCATGCGCATCCCGTGTTCGTCGACGCGATCTCGAAGCAGGCCGCGACCCTCGCGCATGTCTCGAACTACTTCGCCACGCCTCCGCAGCTCGAGCTCGCCGCTCGACTGAAGCGTCTGGCCGGCGCCGGCATCGATGGCCGCGTGTACTTCTCGAACTCCGGAGCCGAGGCCAACGAAGCCGCCTTCAAGCTCGCCCGCCTGCACGGCGGTGCAGAGCGGCCGCGCATCATCGCGCTGGAGAACGCGTTCCACGGACGCACGATGGGCTCTCTCGCCATCACTGCGAAGGCGGCGATGCGGGCGCCCTTCGAGCCGATGCCGGGTGGCGTCGAGCACATTCCCGCCACGATTGAGGCGTTGGAAGCGGCGCTCGACGACCGCGTGGCCGCGGTCTTCGTCGAGCCCATCCAGGGCGAGGCCGGCGTCGTCGAACTGCCTGAGGGGTATCTTGCGGCCGCGCGTTCGCTCACGCTCAAGCACGGCGCGCTGCTGATCGTCGATGAGATCCAGACCGGGGCAGGCCGCACCGGCTCGTGGTTCGGCTTCAACCACGAGGGCATCACTCCCGACGCGATCACTCTCGCGAAGGGCATCGGCGGGGGCTTCCCGATCGGCGCTCTCGTCACGTTCGGCGCGGCGAGCTCACTGTTCACGCCCGGATCGCACGGATCGACCTTCGGCGGCAACCCGTTGGGCACCGCCGTCGCGAACGCCGTGCTCGGCGAGATCGAGAGCGAAGGTCTGGTGGAGAACGCAGCCGCTCGCGGGGCGCAGTTGCGCACCGTGATCGAAGGCATCGGGTCACCGCTCGTCAGCGGCGTCCGCGGACGCGGACTGCTCATCGGCGTCGCTCTGACAGCTCCGGTCGCCGGCATGGTCGTCACCGCCGCGCAGAAGCGCGGACTCATCGTGAATGCCGCGAACCCCGACACGGTGCGCATCGCGCCCGCCCTGAACATCGGCGACGCCGAGATCGAAGAATTCCAGACGCTGTTCGCCACCGCCCTCGCCGACGTGCGGGTGGAGCTGGCAGCATCCGAAACAGAAAAGGCCAACGTATGACCCGCCACCTGCTGCGCGACGACGACCTCTCTCCAGCCGAACAGGCCGAGATCCTCGATCTCGCCGTCGAGCTGAAGAAGGATCGCTGGGCCGACAAGTCGCTCGCCGGTCCGCAGACCGTCGCGGTGATATTCGACAAGTCCTCCACCCGCACGCGGGTCTCGTTCGCTGTGGGAATCGCAGACCTCGGCGGCTCGCCGCTGATCATCTCGACCGCGAACAGCCAGCTCGGCGGCAAGGAGACCCCCTCCGACACCGCGCGTGTGCTGGAGCGTCAGGTCGCGGCGATCGTCTGGCGCACGTATGCCCAGTCCGGGCTCGAGGAGATGGCGAGGGACACCCGCGTGCCGGTCATCAACGCGCTGTCCGATGACTTCCACCCCTGCCAGCTGCTCGCCGACCTGCTCACGATCCGTGAGCACAAGGGCGACCTGAAAGGGCTCACGCTGACGTTCCTCGGCGACGCGCAGAGCAACATGGCGCACTCCTACGCGCTCGCCGGTGTCACCGCCGGCATGCACGTGCGCATGGCCTCGCCGGAGTCGTACGCACCTCGCGCCGATGTCATCGCGGCAGCAGACCGCCGTGCCGCAGAGACCGGCGGATCGATCACCCTCTACACCGACCCTGTCGAGGCTGCGGCAGGTGCCGACGTCGTCGTCACCGACACCTGGGTGTCGATGGGCAAGGAGGAGGAGAAGATCGCGCGCATCCGCGACCTCGGCGGGTACAAGGTCACCGGCGAGACCATGAGTCTCGCCGACCCAGAGGCGATCTTCATCCACTGCCTGCCAGCCGACCGTGGGTACGAGGTGGACCCCGAGGTCATCGACGGCCCCCAGAGCGTCGTCTGGGATGAGGCGGAGAACCGCCTGCACGCCCAGAAGGCGCTCCTGGTCTGGCTGCTCCGCCAGAGCTGAGTCATGTCGAGTCTGCGCACGCGTTCCCCGATCCGTTGGAAGGAACGCGTGCGCGCCAACTGGCGCCGGCTGAACGGGCCGTCACGCATCGCGGGCGTCGACCTCGCCCGGGGTCTCGCGGTGGTCGGCATGTTCGCCGCGCACCTGCTGCTGACAGCCGACCGCTTCGTCTGGACCGAGCCCGCCACGTGGACGGCCGTCGTCGACGGACGATCGTCGATCCTGTTCGCCACGCTGGCCGGCGTCTCCATCGGTCTCGTCACCGGCGGAACCATACCGTTTCCGGACGCGCGAATGACGTGGACCCGGTGGAAGCTGGTGCTGCGCGCGTTGCTGCTGCTGATTCTCGGCATCCTGCTGATCTTCACCGGGGTTCCGGTATACGTCATCCTGCCCGCCTACGCGATCCTGTTCCTGCTGGCGCTGCCGTTCACACGGCTGCGCGCGAGCACCGTGCTGTGGACAGCAGCGGGCCTCGCTGTCGTCATGCCGTTCCTGCAGCCTGTTTTCGAGGCGCTCCCGGTCTGGGAGGCTCCGTTCCGCGACGAGCTGAACGCCATGATCGGATGGCAATACCCGTTCACCGTGTGGATCGCGTTCGTGCTCGCGGGTCTCGGCGTCGCTCGAGCCGGGGTGACGCGGCTCGTGGTCCAATGGCGGATGCTGGTGGTCGGAGTCGTGCTCGCGACCGTCGGCTACCAGCTCGCCGAGCTGCCGGCACCGGCTGAGGGCACCTATTGGGAAGAGGTGTGGACCGCGGATCCGCATTCGTCCGGCGCGCTCGAGGCCGTCGGCTCCGGTGGATTCGCGATCGCCGTGCTGGCGGCCTGTCTGCTGCTGACGCGCATGGGCGTGCTGCGGATGCTGACGCTGCCGTTGCGCGCGACCGGGGCGCTGCCGCTGACGGCCTATGCCGTACAGCTGCTCGTGTGGGCTGTCGTCGCGCTGATCACGGTCGGCGACACCACGGACTACTTGGGGTTCATCGCGCTCGAACCGTTCTGGCCGATGACGATCGGCATGCTCATCGGATGCACGGCCTGGGCGCTGCTCATCGGCCGCGGCCCACTGGAATGGCTCCTCGAACGGGCGACGCGTGCGGTCGGCCCTGGTACGACGCGCTGATGGGGCCACTGTCCTGCGCCAGTAGGCTGGAATCATGAGCGACGCGAAGCACGACGGCACGAACGAGGGCGCACTCTGGGGCGCACGATTCGCAAGCGGACCGTCGCCCGAACTCGCCGAGCTCAGCCGCTCGACGCACTTCGACTGGATCCTCGCGCCGTACGACATCGCCGGATCCCACGCGCACGCCAAGGCGCTCGCCGCGGCGGGCTACCTCGAGCCGGACGAGGAGCAGCAGATGCACGCCGGACTCGACGCGATCGCGCTCCGCGTCGCCGACGGCTCCCTGCGCCCCGCACCCGGCGATGAAGACGTGCATGGCGCGCTCGAGCAGGCGCTGATCGCCGAGCTCGGCCCTGAACTCGGCGGGCGCCTGCGCGCCGGTCGCAGCCGGAACGATCAGATCGCCACTCTGGTGCGCATGTACCTGATCGATCATGCCAAGGTCATCGCCCGCGACATCCTGCGCGTCATCGACGCTCTCGTGGCACAGGCCGAGGCGCACCCGGAAGCGATCCTTCCCGGGCGTACCCACCTCCAACACGCGCAGCCGGTGCTGCTCGCGCACCACCTCCAGGCCCACGCCTGGCCGCTCGTCCGCGAGCTCGAACGCCTGGTCGACTGGCGTGTCCGTGCCGGTGCCTCGCCCTACGGCGGGGGAGCGCTGGCCGGATCCACCCTCGGCCTCGACCCCGAGCTGGTCGCCCGCGAACTGGGGCTCGACCGCCCGGCGGAGAACTCCCTCGACGGCACCGCCGCGCGCGACGTCGTGGCCGAGTTCGCGTTCATCACGGCTATGACGGGCGTGGACATCTCGCGTTTCGCTGAGGAGATCATCCTCTGGAACACACGCGAGTTCGGCTTCGTCACCCTGCACGACAGCTGGTCGACCGGGTCGAGCATCATGCCGCAGAAGAAGAATCCTGACATCGCCGAGCTCGCTCGCGGCAAGTCCGGTCGTCTGATCGGCAATCTGTCGGGACTGCTGGCCACGCTCAAGGGACTCCCGATCGCGTACAACCGCGACCTGCAGGAGGACAAGGAACCGGTCTTCGATTCGGTGAACACCCTCGAAGTGCTGCTGCCGGCCTTCGCCGGGATGGTCGCGACCCTCGCATTCGACACCGCGCGGATGGCCGAGCTCGCGCCGCAGGGATTCTCTCTCGCGACCGACGTCGCAGAGTGGCTCGTCAAGCAGCGCGTGCCCTTCCGCGACGCGCACGAGATCTCCGGTGCGCTCGTGAAAGCGTGCGAGTCGCAGGGGATCGGCCTCGAAGACGCCTCGGACGAACTGCTCGCGCAGGTCTCGCCTCACCTCGCGCCAGAGGTGCGCGAGGTCCTGAGCATCGAGGGATCCGTCGCGTCCCGCACGGGTGCCGGCGGCACTGCCCCGATCCGCGTCGCAGAGCAGCGGGCGGAGCTGATCGCCCGCGCTCAGACCGCGGCGCATGCGCTCGGGCTCTGAGCGCTCCCACCGGGGAACCTCACATATCGGGCGTTGACGCAGTGCGGATACATTGAGATACTTGGCGCGAAGTATCTCTGAGTATCTCGCACCGATGGAGGACCGATGCAGCCGAGTCCGTACACCCCGGGCGAGATAGCCCGCGCCGTCCCCGGACGAGGCGAGCTGATCGACGAGTTCACCGAGAGGCTCTCCCTGCTGGTCGACCTGCAGCGTCTGATCGGACGCATCCACGTCGCCTTCGGTGAGCGGGGCATCGGCAAGACCTCTCTGCTGCGCGCATACCAGCGCCTCGCCGAGGAACGCGACGTGCTCTGCATCTGGGTCACGGCGGGGGAGCAGAGCGGACTGATCGCGCAGATCGTCGAAGGCATCCGCGAGGCGACGGATTCGTGGCCACATGCGACAGCGGCGTCGATCCGCGAAAACCTCGATGCGCTCACCGTAACAGTGGGGGTGCCGGGGATCGCATCAGTCAGCGCGAAGACGAAGACGCCGACTCCTGAGGCGGTCGGTGCCAGGGCGCTGGAGAAGCTCATCCGTGCGACCACCGACGATCGGCTGCGCGTGAAGGCCCTGATCCTGTTCATCGACGAGGTGCAGTCGGCGGATGCCGACGGCATCCGCACGCTCGCCTACGCCTGGCAGCATCTGCAGGCCGAGGCATCCGACATCCCCGCCGCGGTCTATGCGGCAGGTCTGCCCAACGCCCCGGAGCAGATCGCGGATGCCGTCACCTTCAGTGAGCGATTCGCATACCGTCCGCTCGAGATGCTGTCGGTCGGCGCTCAGGTCGCAGCCCTGCGCGATCCGGCGTCCGAGTTGAACGTGACGTGGGAACCCGGTGCACTCGGTCTCGCCGCTGAGCTCGCAGCAGGCTACCCATACGCGGTGCAGCTCTACGGCGATGCGTCGTGGGTCGCGGCCGGGCGACCGGATGCCGGTGGCACGATCACCCCGCGTCATGTGAAGACCGCACGATCCAGCGTCGACCGTGACCTCCGGAACCTGTTCGCCGCACGCTGGGCGAACACCACGGCGAATCAGCGCCGGTTCCTCGTCGCGGTCGCCTGGCTGCAGGAGCGCGGCGACGCGGCAGAACGCGGCGATCTCGCCGACGTGCTCGAGGTGTCCTCCCGCAGCCTCTCGTCGGTGCGTGCCCGCCTGATCGCGAAGGGCCTCATCCGCTCCGAAGGGCACGGGCGCGTCACGATCCCTGTCCCCGGCTTCGCCGGCTACATCCGCGAGCTCGAAGACGACCCGCGCTGACGAGGCGGGCGCTGCTGCGCTGATAGCCTGAGACGCGTGTCGAATCCTGCTCTGACGACTGCTGAACCCGCGATCGATCACACGTTCGAGAACGTGTGGGACGAACTCGTGTGGCGCGGCCTCGTCCACGTGTCCACCGACCAGGAGGCGCTGCGCGCCCTTCTCGCCGGAGACCCGATCACGTATTACTGCGGATTCGACCCCACGGCTCCGAGCCTGCACCTCGGCCACCTCGTTCAGCTGCTGGTGCTGCGGCGACTTCAGCTCGCAGGGCACAAGCCACTCGGCCTCGTCGGCGGTTCGACCGGTCTCATCGGCGACCCGCGGCCCACGGCAGAGCGCACGCTGAACACTCCGGAGACGGTCGCGGAGTGGGTGGGTCGCCTGCGCGCCCAGGTCGAGCGCTACCTGAGCTTCGAGGGCGAGAACGCCGCGCGCATGGTCAACAACCTCGAATGGACGGCGCCGATGTCGGCGATCGACTTCCTGCGGGAGATCGGCAAGCACTACCGCGTCGGCACCATGCTCAAGAAGGACGCCGTCGCCGCGCGCCTCAACTCCGATGCCGGAATCAGCTACACCGAGTTCAGCTACCAGATCCTGCAGGGCATCGATTTCCTCGAGCTCTACCGTCAATACGGCTGCGTGCTGCAGACCGGCGGAAGCGATCAGTGGGGCAACCTCACCAGCGGCACCGACCTCATCCACCGCGTCGAGGGCGTGTCGGTCCACGCGATCGGCACGCCGCTCATCACCAACAGCGACGGCACCAAGTTCGGCAAGAGCGAGGGCAACGCGATCTGGATCGATGCGGCGCTCACCAGCCCGTACGCGTTCTACCAGTTCTGGCTCAGCACGGCGGATGCCGACGTGATCGAGCGCTTGAAGATCTTCACGTTCCTCACGCGCGCCGAGATCGACGAATACGCGCAGCTGGTGGAGAGCGAGCCGTTCCGTCGCGCCGCGCAGAAGCGCCTGGCGCTCGAAGTCGTCGCGACCGTGCACGGGATCGAGGCGACGGCAGCGGTCATCGCGGCATCCGAAGCGCTCTTCGGCCAGGGTGACTTGACCGCGCTGGACGCGGCGACGCTGCGCTCTGCGCTCGAGGAGCTTCCGAACGCGACGGTCGCGGCCGGTGCGCCGGTGGTCGACGCGCTCGTGGCGACCGGACTCGTCGCGAGCCTCTCCGAGGCGCGCCGGGCGATCGCCCAGGGCGGCGTGACGCTCGACGGTGCACGCATAGAGGACGACACCGCCGTCGTGGAGGGCACTCTGCCCGGAGGGGTGTCGGTGCTGCGTCGCGGCAAGAAGACACTCGCCGGCGTCTTCATCGGCTGATCACCCGTCGCTCCTGAGACAGGGGACGACCGCGAAGGAGGACGATGCCGTTCACGGCCAGTCATGCGGTGCTCGCCCTGCCGTTCATCCGCACACCGCTGGTCCCGGCGGCGATCGCGATCGGCGCCATGTCGCCTGATCTGCCGCTGTTCCTCCGAGGGTTCGGCCTCACGTACGCGTTCACGCACACCTACGCGAACCTGCTCTGGACGATGGTGCTCGCCTTCGGGCTGTTCTTGATCTGGCGTGTGGTGCTGCGGCCGGCGGCATCCGAGTTGTCACCGTCGTGGTTGGCGCGTCGACTCCCGAGCGAGTGGGAGGAGCCGGCGGCGGATGCCGCGACCGAGGCTGTCGGATTCGGGCAGCGGCGGTCGTACATTCCGCTGCTCATCGTGTCGTTGCTGCTCGGCGTCATCTCGCACATCCTGTGGGACGCCTTCACGCATGAAGGCCGTGACGGGCTCGATGTGTTCCCTGCGCTGGCTGAGCAGTGGGGCCCGCTGCGGGGTTTCAAGTGGCTGCAGCACGGTTCGAGCATCGTCGGACTGGTCGTCATCGGCATCTGGGCGGCGCTGTGGCTGCGTCGAAGCGCTGTGCATTCCGATCGCGATCGCGTGCTGCCGGGCTGGGTGCGTGTGGTGTGGTCGATGTCGCTTCCGGTGCTCCTCGTCGCCGCGTGGGTGATCGGCTACCTGACGTACGGTCCGTTCACCGCGCAGTTCACGCTGCAGCATCTGGCGTATCGCACTCTGCCCTCAGCGTGCGGGATCTGGGCGATGCTCACTCTCGCGCTGTGCGTGGTGACCGCCATCGTGGGCGGTCGCCGCCCCATGCATGCGGCGCCTCGAAGCTGAATCCGGGCAGGGCCGGCGCTGCCGTGGCGACCGAGCGTCCGCTGATCGTGAACTGCTGGCTGTGAATGGCGGGATCGATCTCGCGTTCCGGTTGCGGCTCATCGCGGCGCGGCATCCCGAGCAGCTCCGCGGCCACCCGCCGGAGCGATGTCGAGACGTGCCACGTACCGCCCTCACGCGCTCGTCGCGCCAGTGTCTCGCAGATCGCCGCGGCCAGCAGGTAGCCGGCGCTGTGATCGAGGGCCTGTGCGGGAAGCGCTCCAGGCCGCTCGCCGTCCGGGGATTCGATCATCGCGATCCCGGACTCCGCCTGCACCAATGAGTCGAATCCGGCGCGGTCGGGGTGGTCAAGGCCCCAGGCACTCAGCTGCGCGATGATCAGGCCGGGATGCAGTTCGGCGAGAACCGCGGGAGAGAGGCCGAGGCGTTCGAGCGCGGCAGGGCGGTAGCCGAGCACGACGACATCGGCTTTCGAGAGCAGCGCGGGCATCTGCGGCGATCGAGCATCCAGCAGAGTGCTGCGCTTGCCGTGCCCGGTGTCGAAGTGCTGCCACTCCGGTTCGGGAAGATTCGGAGGATCGATACGCAGCACGTCGGCGCCGAGGAGAGCGAGTGTGCGGGTGCAGACCGGGCCGGCGATCACGCGTGTCAGGTCGAGCACGCGGATGCCGCGCAACGGCGCAGCCCTGTCGCGTGATGCCTGAGGCTTCGAAGGCTCACCGCCGCCGATGCGCGTGACCTCGACGAGCGGGCGCTCGCGCAGCACCGCATCGTGGTCGGGATTCTCACGACGGACGGCGACGGCCAGACCTCCCGCAGCGACGATGCGATCGACGGACTCTTGAACGGATGCTGCGCCGAACAGTGAGCGGAGCTCATCCGCCCCCGTATCCGCCGGCATACCGAGCCCGCGGCACAGTGCTCTCGCGTGATGGGGATAGTTGCCGTGCGTGCGCAGCCATCCGTCACCGCCTCGCCAGAACCCGGAGAACGGCGACCACACGGACGGGGCCTCGCCGTCGACACGCAGCAGTCGGTCGCTGCGGAATGCGATCGCGATCCGGTCGGGGTCGACCTTCCCGGACATGTCGGCCGCGCTCATCACCGAGCTCACACTCGCCAGGGCGAGATCGGCGGTGGCGAGTCGAGAGGGGAGGGGTGAGGATGCGTTCATCTGGTCGCGATCGTACGCCAGGGATGCGCCCTACGAGCAGAAAGCCGAGTTGATCGGGCATGATGCTTCCGCCGCGAGTCGGCGACACGCCCGGGATGGCCCAGTGATTTGCCCGTACCCCGCATCCCACGTAAGTTATTACGTGTTCGCCCCACAGGGTTGAGCAAGGGCCAAGGCCCAGCTCCCCTCAAGCGGTTGAACACCTCCCAACACAGAAGATCACCTCGGTGAGATGTTGTGCGGGGATGCTCTGTGGCTCCGCAGATCGTGACCGAGTTCGCTCGGATCGCCGATTTGACAAACGGATGCCACGGGGTAAGATTGAGAAGTTGCCCTTCGGGCCTGACTGTGATGGTTGGGTCGGGGGAGCGTCCGATCCTTGAGAACTCAACAGCGTGCACTTGTCAAATGCCAATTTATCCTCGTCGGTCTTCGGACTGGTGAGAATTCCTTTGGATCAAAGACCAGCCCTTCCGGGGGTTGGCATTTTTAATGAAGTCAGTTTGATTCATTTCTTTGGTCAGTTCAAACTCGCTGCGATTCACCTTATTCCGGTGGTTGTGGTTTTTTTCTTTTACGGAGAGTTTGATCCTGGCTCAGGATGAACGCTGGCGGCGTGCTTAACACATGCAAGTCGAACGGTGAAGCCCCGCTTGCGGGGTGGATCAGTGGCGAACGGGTGAGTAACACGTGAGCAACCTGCCCCTGACTCTGGGATAAGCGCTGGAAACGGCGTCTAATACTGGATACGAGACGTGATCGCATGGTCAACGTTTGGAAAGATTTTTCGGTTGGGGATGGGCTCGCGGCCTATCAGCTTGTTGGTGAGGTAATGGCTCACCAAGGCGTCGACGGGTAGCCGGCCTGAGAGGGTGACCGGCCACACTGGGACTGAGACACG
>Ga0265296_1002534_pt1 | contig 18226 bp, 14 predicted proteins | sample MunlanPumphouse1_FD_189073 | JGI IMG/M metagenome (GOLD analysis project Ga0265296, IMG submission 189073) | Groundwater microbial communities from a municipal landfill in Southern Ontario, Canada - Pumphouse #1 | ecosystem: Environmental > Aquatic > Deep subsurface > Groundwater | place...
GCGCGGATTATCCTGAAAAAGTAATATTTTCTCCCGTATTTCCTGCCGCAGGGCTTTTGATAATTTTTTGTACTGCCTGATGAATGCCGGCTTGAAACGGACTTCGGTCATAGCCGGGAAGCGAGCTCGTCTAAGTCACCGGAGAGCGAGGGTTCTTTCCTGGCCTTCAATATCGCTTCCACCGCCTGATCCTCCAGGTACTTCTGTACCGCGCGGCGGATCAGATCAGCTTTGTTCGAAGCTATACCCAGCGCGATCAGCTCCTCGATGTGATGCAATATTTCATCCGGTAGCGGGACAGAAACGGTAGTCATAATCATATATTATCATATGATATTATCATATACAAGAGAATCAAGACGGGGCCCCAACCGCGACATCGGCTTCAATGTCAGCCAAATCAATCCAAAGAGTTTTTTTGCATCTCAGCCAATTCCGTGCTTTCGATCAAGAGAGCGAAGTTTTCCTCTTTCGAAGACAGGATTGCAAGCTTGTCATCGAACATGTAGATCGAAACCGGAAAAGCCAGTTCGTCGGATACGTAGCGGATTTCGCGATGCTCTTTCCGGCTTGTTACATAGCGTCGGGCATAAACATCGCGCTCAAGGGCGATATGATCTTTTTCGAGCGTGCGGATGGCGTGCAGCGTGTAACCGCCTTTTACCCGACGGGTGGTGTAGTCATTTCAGAAGAAAGCAGCCGGCCGTTCAAAATCATCAGGCAGGAACTGGATTTCTACCGCTTCTTGAATCTTCCTGCGCCGAGATTGCATCCGGAAGAACGTTACCGTAAGCGTTTGCAGCTCCGGAATCCTCGCAAGCTCTGGAGCCGCGAGTGTGCCAAGTGTGGTAAGCCAATCGAAACAAGTTATGTCCCCGAGCGGCCCGAGATCGTGTACTGTGAATCGTGTTACCTGAGAGAAGTATACTGAACGCCTCTCAAATCACTCTCTGCTGAAACAACACGATTCACCCCGAGCGAAGTCGAAGGGCGAAGAGTGTTATTTAAAAGAAGTGTATTGATCAGCAACTTACCCCTTTGCCATCTTCCACAAACTGTCGAAATAATCCTTATAGCTTTGCGCAACTTCAGGGCTTTCAATGGTGATGACGATCGGGTCAGGGAGCCAGATCTGAATAGCCACCGTTGCGCCGAAAATATTCGTGCTCGAAGGGACCGTGTTGCTCTCTGGAAGATAGCGAAGTTCGATGAAATCCCAGATTTCATTCTTCTCGAGCATCAGCCGTTGACTTTCGAAAGCGAGGAGACTTTTGCGGATTTTTCGTTTCACGCGACGCCGCTCAATCGCATCGAGCGTATCTCCCATGATCTCATAGAACCGCGTTCCGGAGGCGCTGAGAATGTAGTACATCCCGCCTTCCGGCAATTCGTCGAACGCGCGACGGCGTAGATTTCTTACCGCCTCGTCCCCGCGTGCGACCCGGACCGTGGCCTCCTTCGGTTTGTGCTGGAGAGCCTTGAGTTCGGGGAGGCTTGCCTGCAGTGCTTCGAGCTTTCGTTCCTGGGATTTCTCGAAAACCGCCGGGTCCTCCGCTCGTACGTATTTCCGGTGTTTCCGGATCTCCATCATCACCAAGCCTTTTGCGCTTAATGAATCGACCAAGCGGTAGATGATCTGCGGGTGTTTTTCTGTAAGCCGGGTTATTTCACTGATCGGCACATCGCCAAGCGGCAGGAGAAGTTCGTACATCGAGGCTTCTTCCGCCGAAAGTCCGAAAGATTGAAGGATATTGAGTGGCATTGAGCTCATTATACAGACAAAAACACAGATTCACAAATATATTGTGAAAGTCTTGATAAACCTCAAATTTTCAGTAAAACTGACGCAGATGGAAAAATCTTGCGCCATGTGCAAATCGGCTTTCCGGGTACCCGAGGAGGACCTGAAGTTCTATGACATGATTTCTCCGGTGTTCGGCGAAAAGAAGCATCCGATCCCGCCGCCGACTCTCTGTCCGGATTGTCGCTGCCAGCGCCGACTCGCCTGGCGCAATGAGAAGCGACTGTATCACCGCAAATGCGATTATTCCGGCAAAGAGATTCTCTCCATTTATTCTCCGGACAAACCTTTCAAGGTATTTGAGCAGGACATCTGGCATTCCGATGTATGGGATCCGCTTACGTTTGGACGGGATTTCGATTTCTCCCGGCCGTTCTTTGAACAGTGGAACGAACTCCATCATGCCGTGCCGCTGCCGTCGATGAACCTGAGGTTTCAGAATGAGAACAGCGATTACACCAATCTTTCGGCTCGAAACAAAAATTGCTATCTCATTTTCGCGTCCAATGACAACGAGGACTGTTACTACTGCACGTTCCTGCACCGCAGCCACAACATGATGGATTGCTACTTCACGTTCGACAGCGAGAGCTGTTATGAATGCGTCGACTGCTACGATTCAAACAACCTGTTCTTCTCGCAGTACTGCAAGAACTGTTTCGATTCCGTGCTGCTCTACAGTTGCCAGGGCTGCAGCAATTGCCTGGGTTGCGTGAATTTGGTGAACAAGCAGTACCACATCCTGAACCAGCCGGTATCCAAGGAGGATTTTCAGCGGCAGTATGACAGCGCGATCCATCATCGGGCTGGTTTCGCCGACATCCTGAAGCAACGGGAGGCATTGCGTCTGACGCTGCCGCATAAATATATGGCCGGTTTCGGAAGCGAAAACTGCACCGGAGACCATCTTTCCTACTCACGGAACGTCAAGGATTCGTACGACATCACGTACTCGGAGGATTGCCGTTACTGCGTGTGGTTCCACAAAGCGAAGAATTGTTACGACTGTTACGGTTGGGCTCTTCCGGGGGAACTGGGGCTCGAGAATCATTTGCTCGGGAACACGTTCTACAACGTCGCTTTTTCCGAATCCTGCGCCAACAACGTATCCAATCTGCTCTATTGTCGGTACTGCGAGAACGGCTGCAAGGATCTCTTCGGATGCATTGGCCTTCAGCACAAGCAATACTGCGTGTTCAACAAACAGTATTCGAAGGAGGAGTACGAACAGCTCGTACCGAAAATCATTGAACATATGCGGACCCCACTTCGCTCCCCTTCAGGGAGCTACGCGGGGCAAGAATGGGGGGAATTCTTCCCGCATAAATTAAGCCCCTACGGTTACAACGAAACGGTTGCGCAGGAATATTTCCCGCTTAAAAAAGAGGAAGTCATGGCACGGAAGTGGGGTTGGCGGGACATTGAGGATGAGCTGCCGAAAGCCGATCGGGTCATCGATGCCGATGTACTGCCAGACTCGATTGATGGGGTACACGATGATGTCCTAAACTGTGCCATACGCTCAGAGGTGACCGGCAAGCCGTTCAAGATCGTGAAACAAGAGCTCAGGCTGTACCGGGACCTTCAGTTGCCGCTTCCCAGGCGCTGCTTCGATCAACGGCACCTGGATCGCATGGCGCTCCGGAACCCCCGCAAGCTCTGGAACCGCGAGTGCGCCAAGTGCAGGAAGTCAATGGCCACAAGCTTCGCTCCGGATCGGCCGGAAATTGTTTACTGCGAGGAATGTTACGTGAAAGAAGTTTTTTGATGAGCCTTAAGTCTTAAGTCATAAGCTTAAAGCTTCAGACTTATGTCTTATGTCTTTCCCTGTATACCGCATACTGAATACTGCATACTTTCCTATGTATCTCCATCCTTTTCGCTTCTGACTGCAGCAGTTTTTCCGCTTGCCGGCCACCCCTGTCCGTGGGGATCTCCGTGGGGTCTCTGTGTTGCGAGGAGGAGAATCATCGCGCGATTATGTAAGACGGATGCGCTCTCGAACGTTTTCCTGTATGCGAACCGTTCTCCATCGCCGCAGGATCAGTCACCGCTTTCCGATATGGCACTCGCCCTGCGCGCACGCGAGAACCCCGAACTCTTCGCCGATCTCTTCGAACGTTTCTTCACTCCTGTGTACCGATTTTTCTTCTTCCGCCTTCGGCACCGTGAGGATGCGGAAGACCTGACATCCCTCACTTTCGAGAAGGCCTTCCTGGGTCTGAAGAAATTCGAGGAGCGCGGAGTGTCGTTCTCCGCATGGCTCTTCACGATTGCCCATCATTGTCTCGTCGACCATTTCCGCAGGAAGCGGCCGTCCGAATCCCTGGAGGATCTGACGGAGAAAAACCGCGAGCCGGCGACGGATTTCGATCTCCGGGACATCGATCAGAAACTGCTGATGGAGGAAGTGTGGGAAGCGGTCCGCACGCTGCCCGGGAAGTACCAGCATCTCTGGGCGCTCAAGCTGTCCTCCGATCTTCCCCATCGCGAGATAGCGGAGATTCTGGGCACGACGGAGAACAATGTGAACGTGATGGTGCACCGATCGCTTGCTACCCTGAAGGAGAAGCTCGCTCACCGACATTCCCCATGAAGCGTCCTGACTGCCGTCTGCCGGCCTCCGAAGAAAAACTGCTCGCCGATCTGCTCGCGGAACGGAGCGAACGGATCCGTCCCAGCCGTTCATTCCGGTACCTGATGCGTCAGCGCGTTCGTCAGTGGGCGCGGGCCGGGGGAGGGCGTGCGACCACGGGCCCGGTCGATGGTCGGTTCCTGTCGTTCACGCGGATCTGGGTGGGGGCTACTTGTTCGTTCCTTCTCGTGGCTACGGGTCTCGTGTCGTACTCCTACGCCTCTCCTTCCGTCGGGAGGGGCAGCACGCTCTACTTCGTCAAGCGTTTCGTGGAGTCCGTCGAGCTCATGTCCGCCAGGTCACCGGTACAGGAAGCGGCAACGTACTTGAAGTTCTCGGAGCGCAGAGCCGGTGAAGCCAAAATTTTCTCGGAGGAGGGGGTGATCGATATTTCGACGATCCAGGAAATGACACGGGATCTCCTGCGTGCGGCGATCCGGACAGAGGCGCTCCCGCCTTCGGAGGAACGGAAGTCGCTCGAACGCAAGCTCGGCACAGCGCTGCAGCGGGGGAGGGAGGATCTTTCCCGGATGCTTGAGGAAGCGGGACAGGAATCGTCGCTTCCGAAAGAAGATCTGCAGAAGCAACCGGAGAAGGCACTCTCACCCGAACCATCCTTTCCCGCCAGTATTCCTGCTGCTGCTCAGAAGGGCCTCCGAGAGCGACCGGCCGTTCGAGGCTCTGACCATTCGGCCTCGAGCTCATGGCCGAGAGGGGAGCACTCAGGCTCCCGAGGAGAGAGTGCGCCGGCACTCCAGGCACCCGCACCATTGACTTCCCCGGTCAGTGTTCCTGCCGCGGCAGGAACAGACCGTGTGCCGGCAGCATCATCGAGCAGCGCCGCACCGGAAGGAAAAGCCGACGTGAAGTTCTTGCGATATCAGCTGAAGCAGCTCAACGATGTCGAGAGCGGCCTTGCTCCTGCCGGAGCTTCCACGGCGAGCGGCGCCGTCTCCGTCCCTGCACTTCCCGAGCTGCAGGAAAAACCGGAGCTGATGCAGGCGCCGGCAAAAGAATAATCATCCAGTAAACCACCGGCTTTGCCGGTGAGACGTCCGTAGGTTCCACCGTTCCGGCGTTTATCTCATTTTCCTTCCCTTTAACCCCCCTCACCCTCGCTCGCTGCTTGCGGCTCGCTCCACCCTCTCCCCCTGTGCGCTGCGCACAGGGGGAGAGGGAAGGGTGAGGGGGCGAGCATGGTGAGGCAGCTTCCAGCAATTGGTGTAGGAGTGCAGTGAGCTCCCTTTTTGGGGCTTCTTCAAGCTACCAGCTCTGCCGGTAGTCCCTGATTCCATGTAAGGTTTCTTGCGTCTGAAACGTTGAGAGGGAGTGGAAGTGAATTTTCTATTTCCTTTCCCTCCTTCTCCGTATGAAGAACTTTCCTATCCCTACCCGAGGGCGCGGAATGCTGCTCGTCGCGGCGCTCGTTTCCATCGTGGCGCTGCCGTCGGCATTCGCTCTCTCTCCGCTGATCGAGCCAACCATTGAGCTTCCTCCCGCGGATATGTCCGTAACGCTCTCCGGCCCCGCAGAAACTCCGCGCGGCAAGCCCGTGCAGGCGACGATTGCCATACAGAATCTCGGGCCGAAGAGAGCGCCGAAATCCCTCGTGCACATCCGTCTGCCTGAAGGGCAGAACGTGCGCCTCGTGGCGGATGCCTCCGCCGTTTGCCAGAAGTACGGCCGGTCCGACGTGTACTGCATCTTCGAATCCATCGGTCCGAACGAAGGCCGCGCCGTACTATTGACCTTCTCGGTGCCGTCCGGCATTACGTGTGAATCGAAGCTGGTCTTCGTTGCCGAGGTGCGCACGACGGCTGGCGATTTCAACGAGACGAACAACCGGAGCAAGTGGATGACGAAAATCACCTGCGAGCCCCAGCCCGTGACGGACCTCGCGATCTACAAGAAGGGTCCCCGTTCCGCACAGCCCGGCGGGAACATCGTTTACGATCTCTGGATCGGCAACGAGGGGCGCTCGCCTGCGCAGGAAGTCCTGGTAACCGACGAGGCACCGAAGGGGGTGACATTCGATTCCGTTGCCGCTCCAATCGACGTGAAGTGTATGATCAAGGATTCCTCTGTGATCCGCTGCACGATACCTCTGCTCAAAGAAGGTGAGAAGAAGAGCATCACCATCACTGGCACGGTTTCGAAGAAGATTGCGGAATGCACGGTCCTCACGAACACGGCGAACGTGAGCACGTCCGTTCCCGATGCCGACCCGGCGGACAATGCGAGTTCAGTGAGGACGTTCGTGCTCTGCAAGAACAAGAACGAGCTGGAACCGCGCCCGCAGCTCAACATACCGAAGGCAGATGCGGATGTGGGCATATCGTTTCGACTGAGAGATGAGTGATTATTGCTGACAGGCGCTGCAGGTGACCTCGGTTGCCTGCAGCGCTGTCGTGAGAACCAGTGCCGCCTTAAAAAAGTCTCTTTGCTTGATTGGGAGCGGGAGGTTGTCCTGAGCAGATTTGAAGGACTTCCCGCTGGCGTCGAGTTTTTACAGTGGTTCCATATTTACAAAACCCCGTAAATCATGAAGAATATGTCCTAAATGGCCAATCTGCGCTATCTGCATATCATCGTGCCGCAGGGGACCAAAGAGAACAAGAAACTGGAATCACGGTTCCAGGATCTGCTCGTGAGTCTTCGGAACACCATCACGGGTGCGCGCTTCTCCTTCGAGTACTTCGGCTACGAGCAGTACACGTACTTCTTCGCGGTCATGGAGGAGAAGTACAAGGAGACGATCGAAGGCCTCATCTACGCCACGTTCCCGGATGCGGAGATCAAGGAAACCAACGACTACACCGCCTGGTTCGATCCGCAGCAGCACCACTTCGCGGGATGCGAATTGCTGCTCAAGGAGCGGGACGTCTACCCCGTGAAGACGTACGACACGTTCGAGGAGGACAGCATGTCGCGCCTCTCCTCCGTGATCTCGAAGATCGAGAGCGGCGAGCAGGTCTGGGTACAGATCATCGTGGAGCCGCACGACGACAGCGCGCTCTATCACTTTCTCCGAAGCATCCGGTTCAGACTTGCAGCGCTCAAGAAGTTCTTCTCGATCCGCGACCGTCTGCGGAAAGAGGGGCGCCGCGGCATCCAGGCCCTCCGGTACGAGGCAGCCATGGAGAAGGAGAAAACGAAGCCGTTTCGGGTCTCCATCCGGTGCGCGTACATTTCCCGCAGCTTCGAGGAGGGACGGCGGAAGCTCGAGGCGGTGAAGAACAGCTTCTACCACTTCAATGATTCCGATATCAACGGCTTCATCGGTTCCCGCGCGACGAATGTGACATCGTTTCTCAAGCAGTACCGCGAGCGCACGCACGCCACGACATACATCCTGAGTGCCAAAGAGTCCGCGACCCTCTACCACTTCCCGAACACGGACTACGTCCACCACATCGTGCACGTCCTCGCGCGCAAGTCCGATCCCCCGCAGGATCTCCCGCGGGAAGGGGAGGGCGATGTGAGCGTCTTCGGCGTCACGAACTACCACAACAACTTCGTGCGCTTCGGCGTGCGTTTGGAGGACAGGCGGCGGCACCTCTACGTGGTGGGTAAGTCCGGCTCGGGGAAGAGCAAGCTCCTAGAGCTCCTCATCCACGAGGATCTGGAGAAGGGACGGGGGGTTGCCGTGCTCGATCCGCACGGGGATCTGGTGGACTGCGTCCTGCGCTACGTCCCGAAGCACCGCGTCAACGACGTGGTACTCTTCGATCCATCGGATACCGAAAATCCCATCGCGTTCAATCCGCTCGAAAAGGTGGAGGAGGCCTACAGGATGCAGCTCACCATCGGATTCCTCGACATCTTCAAGAAGCTTTTTGGCGACAACTGGACGTACCGGCTCGAGCACGTGCTCCGGTACACCACGCTGGCGCTCCTCGACAGCCCGAACACAACGGTGCTCTCGATCCTGAAGATGCTCAACGACAAGAACTACCGCCAGAAGATCGTCGCGCGCATCCAGGATAACGTGGTGAAGAGCTTCTGGGTGTCCGAGTTCGCGGCGTGGTCCGAGAAATTCGACGCCGAGGCCATCACGCCGCTCCTGAATAAAGTCGGGCAGTTCGTCGCCACGAATATGATCCGCAACATCATCGGCCAGCCGGAGACGCGGTTCAACATTCGGGAGATCATCGATAACAGGAAGATCCTCCTCATGAAGGTCAGCAAGGGGCTCCTCGGCGAGGAGAACTCCTCGCTCCTCGGGTCCATGATCATCACGAAGATGTACCAGGCGGCCATGAGCCGCGCTGATCAGCCGGAGGAGCAGCGCAAGGACTTCTATTTCTACGTTGATGAGTTCCAGAACTTCGCGACCGACACGTTCTACGAGATCCTCTCTGAAGCCCGCAAGTACCACCTCAACCTCACCATCGCCCATCAATACATGGGCCAGCTCAGCAGCAGGATCCGCCAGACGGTCTTCGGGAACGTCGGCTCCCTCATCAGCTTCCGCGTCGGCGCGGAGGACGCGGGCATCCTCGAGAAGGAGTACGAGCCGATCTTCAAGGAACGCGACATCATCAACCTCGGCGTCCGCGAGTTCTACGTCAAGATGTCCGTGAAAGGGGAGATCCGCGAGGCATTCTCCGGCCGCACGGTGGATGTGCCGCGCGTCGCAGAAGACCATACGCGGGAAATTGTCGCTCTCTCCCGCCGCAAGTACTGTCGGCCGAAGAAGGAAGTGGAGGACATGCTTCGCAAGTGGGACGAGGCGGCTTCCGAACCGCCGAAGAAAGGCGAGATCCCGGAGGAGGAAGTGTTCGAGGAACCGCTGATTTAGTGAGTAGTGAGTAGTGAGTAGTTGGTAGTGAGTAGAAGGAAGGCATAGTACTTCGATGTGTGTCTGCTACTTACTACTCACTACAAACTACTTCTTCTTCGGCACCGCGCCCCGAGGAGCGGGGCGCTCTGTTAATGCATACCATTTTTTTAGCAGAGCGGGCGTTCAAAGCCCGCGGTGAATCGGGAAAGTATTTCTTAATTCCGTATTACTGCAAGTTGTACGTTTTCTGCTGGTAGTTGCAGCTGTACGTCAGCGTCGTCCCGCTGATCGAGGGATTGTTGCACCCGCTGTTCGGTTGCTCCACCTGCGTCTTCTGCTTGGTCTCGATGTTGTAGATCACGATGCCGTAGTTCTTGAAGTATGCGACATACTTGCCTCCGATCGCCGGATTGTTCGATCCTGAGGATGCCGGTTCGAGCTCCGTCTTCTGCTTCGTCGGAACGTTGTAGAGCACGATGCCGTAGTTCCTGTAGTACACGAGGTTATCTCCGGACATGGCCGGGAAATTCACCCCTCCGTACTGCGGTTCGAGTTCCGTTGCGATGTCACTGCCCGATGTGCAGAGATAGAGGCCGTAGTCCTTGTCGTACGCCGTCACTGTCCCGTTCGTGGCGGAGGCGAAGCTCTGCGTCTTGATGGTCGCGCAGGAGGGGGTTTCCACTTTTCCCAGACATGTGCCAGTAGCATCACACACGTCATTCACCGTCGCCGGATTGTTATCGTTACAGGGTGTGTCGGCAGATTTGGCACTGTGGACGCATGTCCCGGTTGCAGGATCGCACGAGTCATTCATGCATTGGTTTCCGGAATTGCAATCCTTATTTGCGCAGAGATTTATAGCGACGCTGCTGCTTGAGGAACTTGCGGCAGGTTCCGTCCCCACGCATTTCCCCACGGTGCAAACATCATTCGTCGTTTCGCTGTCCCCGTCATCGCATGCTGTCCCTGCGGGCGCGTTCTGGAAGACGCAGCCCTTTGTCAGATCGCACGTGTCGGTCGTACAGTCGTTGCCGTCGTCACAACCCTCGACGGCGCAGCTTGCGACTGCCGAGAAAGACTCTTCTTGATCGGCTGGAACGGATGAAACAGTCGTTTGCTCGGGTGCTGCAGAATGCGTTTCTTGCGATGAAACCGGCTGCTGAATTTTTTTGAGCGTCCGGTAGATCACGACGGACGCCTCCGCGCGGTTCAAAATGTTCTTCACACCGAAGTCCCCGTTCGGGTATCCGGTCATGAGTCCTGTGACGTTCACTGTGGCCGTGTCACGGTAGAAGGAACTCCCGATGGGGATGTCATCGAAGTACTGCTTCTCCTCGAGTATTTCGCCCATGGCGTTTAGGAGGCTCTCGCCGACTGAGCGGGCAAGGAACGCCGCGGTGACGCCTCTGGAGGCTGGAACGTCCGGCTGGAATGTCGCCGTGTCTCCGGACCATCCTTGCTGTTTGAACAGACAGGTGGAGTAGAAGGCGTAGTGATCTTTCGCGACGTCCGTGTATGTCCCCACGCAGCCCGCCGGCTCCCCGATGCTGTTCGTGGAGCGGAGGATTCGGTAGAGGAGGGTAGTGATCTGCCCTCTGGTCACGGGGTCAGCCGGCCCATAGTTCCCGTTCTGGTAGCCTGTGACGATGCCGAGCCTATAGAGTTTCACGATGGCTTCCAGTGCCCATGGGGGGAGCTGATCCTTGAAAGGATTCGTGAGCGTCTCCTCGACGGTGACGGCCACAGGGGCCGAGTTCAAATCTCCTTTCGAGGGCATGGAGAACGCGGAGCGGTAGACGACCGCGCCCAGGATCATCAGGAGGGAGGCACCGGTGACCGCTATGAGAGCAACTCTTTTCTTTGCGGATATGGCTGCCATGATAAAGTGAGTGAAAGGATTGAATGAATTTGGATGTTTGAAGAACTCGGAGGCCCTGGTGAGTACTAGTAATAGTATACAATAATTATGAAAGTGTTGCAACAACCTTCTGCCCTTCCGCTTCACATCTGATGATCGAGCTCCAGCGCAAATTGATCGGCGACCGCATCCGCAACGACGCGTTTTTCCGTGCGCTCAGAGCAGTGATCCGTCCCGGAACCACAGTCGTGGATCTTGGCTCGGGAACGGGCTTTCTCGCATTCCTCGCCTCCAGGCTCGGCGCGAAGCACTGCACCCTCATCGAGTACGGCGATATCCTGGATGTCAGTCGAACGCTCGCGAGGCGCAACGGTATCCGCAATTGCACCTTCATCCGGAAGCATTCGATGGACGTTAAAAAATTAACCCCGGTTGACGTTTTGGTTACTGAAATTCTTGGGAACTATGCGTTGGAAGAAAACATCATCGAAATCGTCGAAGACGCCAAACGCTTCCTCCGGCCCGGCGGGACGATCATCCCCGGGAAGATCACGCAGTACGTCTGTCCGGTGATTTCCGACCGGCTGCAGAAGAGGATCGATGTGATGGCGAACGTCGGCTACGATCTCGATTTCACCGAGGCGCGGGGAATCTGTCTCCAGAACATGTATGTGAGGACGGTGAAAAAAGAAGATCTGCTTGCGCAGATCGGCGCGCAGAGACAGTGGGATCTAATCGATTTTTCTTCCGCCCTCACCCCTGCCCCCTCTCCCGTCGGGAGAGGGGAAACGCCAAAGTCGAAAGAGATCGCAAGCCCCTTCTCCCATCGGGAGAAGGGGTTGGGGATGAGGGAAAAGAGCATACGTAAAGCCTTGGTCCATTGGGAAGGAAACGAGAAGATTACTATTTTCGGTTTCGCGCTTTGGTGGGATGCCGAGCTCGTGCCCGGCATCGGATTGTCGACGAGTCCGTTCGGTCCGCCGACGCATTGGGAACAAATATATCTGCCGCTTCTAAGCTCTATTACTTTGAAGCCGGGCCAGACTCTGGAACTCCGGCTGGTATCCGACACGCGGCCGAAAGTGAAGATCAATCTCACATGGGAAGCACGGCTCCTGAGTACTTCCGGGAAGCAGGTCTCCTCGCAAAAGCTGGATATGAAGAAGGGATTTCTGTTCTAGGCGGTGTCGCGTGGCGGCTGGAAGACATACGTTCGCACCAGGTCTCGGTCTTCCCGGGCATAACGCTGTTTCGATCGCTGGCTCACGTCGCCGAAGGAGTTCATTTCGTCAAGCTGCCCGTATTTCGCGAACAGGCGTTGAACTTCCGGCGAAGCAGTGATGCTGATTGCCCGGGGGTATCCGCGTTGTACGATCAGTTTCAGCGCCTCTTCCAGAAGCATGCGGCCATACTGCGAGTTCTGGTGGTTCTCCCCCACGGCGAATCCGCCGATCATGACGGTGCCGGGATGTCCGTCGACTTCCGAAAAATATATCGTACCAACCGGAATTCCTCTGTGCCTGAGGACGAGCGTTGACGGGATGAGCACCTGGACTTGCGATGGTTCGAGAGGTTTCAGGTACGTCGTTCCGTGGGGAGTGGAGAATTGGGGAGCTGAGCATTCTTCCCGGAGCTCAAGGATTGCATCGAGATCTTCCGGCGAAGCCCTCTCGATCTGCTGCCGCTGCACGTACTCAATGAGTGTTCCGGCGCCCGTTCGGGTGAGCACTTCCTGGAGCATCGCAGCGCCACCGGCCTGGAGAATGTGCACTTGTTCCACACCGCCTGCGACCGCCCGTATGCTGGCATCGAGCTTGGGCAGCATGCCGTCACTGACGACGAATTCGCCTGAAGCATTCCGTTCCCGGATCAGCCGTACTGCGGCGTCAAAATCAAGGAAACTGATTTTCCTTTTGTCTCCATTTCCGTTGGGTCGATAGATACCATCTTCGTTCGTGAGGAAGATCAGTTTTTGTGCCCGGATTTCCCTCGCACTTTCCGTTGCATTCGCATCGGCATTCACATTCAGGTAGTTCGGCGGGTCGGAGTCATCCATGCCGCCGAACGGCATAACCGCCAGTTTGTTGTCGCCGAGGACCCGCATGATCGCTTGTCGTTGCACATGCACGATTCGCCCCGTTTCTCCGTGATCCAGTATGCGTTCGGCATGACATACAGAAGGGTGGAGGAGCTCGAAGGGGATACCGATTTCCTTACACAGCGCGGCGATCCGTCGGGAGATGGCCTGCCGTTCCTGCTCCACGACGGGGATGAGGTGCGCGGGAGTGACGCGCAATTTCGTTTCCGAATGCCGTTTCGTGCTTCCCATGGCTTTGTCCAGTTGCGGCCCGCCGCCATGTACCAGGAGGCAGGGGATCTCGTGTTCACGGAAGACGCGAATGGCCTGTAGAACGCCTCTGCCGATTGCGTCATTTTCTTCCTGGAAGATCGTTCCGGATCCTTTGATGACGAATGGACTGCCTCTGAAGGCTGCGTAGTACTCCTCGGCGGCGGTTCGATGCTGACTCATGGTTTGGGGGCAAAGGTAATACAAAAAATCTCCGGCTATTCTCCAGAGAGGTGTGGTTGGGAATCGAGTGCGCGCGCTAGCCCCTCACCTCGCTGGAAGCGGGGCGACGACGAACGATGGTCAGGCGCGTGAAATTCACGGTGGAAGAATAGGGGATATTTGTCCGGGTGTCAACTTATTAGGTTAGTGGAATTTTGTCTGAAACTTGATCCAAGCGAGCAGCAGGAAATAGATCATTGCCACCCACGAAGCGCGCTACATACCTAGCCACAAACAGAAGTTCTGCTACAATCCTTGCCATGAAAATCATCCTTGTCGTCACAGATGCCAAGGGGAAAAATCTGGTATTTTCCACGAATGTCCTGAAGGTATATTCTCTCGATGAGTCGATCAAACTGGCAAAAGAAGGAAAGTTGGAATCCGTTCACGCTGTCAAAACATCGCAAGGTTCATATCTCCGAACGAATCCCAATGAAGTGGGTGAGGACAATCTTGATTCTCTGTCTATATCTGCAAATCATCTTTACCTTTCTCTGGATGATTTCACATGTCTTCTTTCCGGAAAAAAGAAGTTCAAAGCTTGTAAAAATCATCTTGAATTACACTTTGGCATGATTGAAGAAAGAGGAGAACACGTGATTTATGTTGAAGAACATCCATTGATTACAAGAGAGCAAGTCATGAAAAAACTTGCACCACATCGAAAACTTATCATCGCAGCTGCGAAGCAGTTTTCCATTGATCCATACACTCTTGGCGCCATTATTATTGATGAAATTGCTCGCGCAAATCCATGGGAAGAAGCATTGGATAGACTTGGTGCAGTCTTTGTAGGAAGTAATGCATCAGTCGGCATTGCTCAAGTCACAATGGATACGGCAATAAATGTCATACGAGCGGGGTACTATAATCCAAATCCTGATGACAAAAAAATCTCACCGGAAAGGATTGCGAAGACATCGATGGCATATCTTTATGCATATGTTATACAACCACGCCACAATATTCGTTTTGCTGCTGCGAGAGTCAGGCAAACTATTGACTATTGGGCGCATAAGACGGACCTCACCGATCGACCGGGAATTCTTGGAACGCTTTACAGTCAAGGCTTGGGAGATCCCAGGCCAAACCCTGGAGCAAGTGACAGAGGGCTACAGATTGCACGGGAATTTTATCCTCTTGCGAAAATAATTCTGGAACAATCAGCCTTCGCTCCTGCTGGAGCTTCGGCCGACGAGGAGCTTGGATGCAGGAGAACTGCTCGCGAAGGCAATGGTCTGTTTCCCCGCAGCTTGCTGCGGAAAGAGGAGTCCAGAGCTTGCTCTGGGGTTCATACCAGTGATTCATGAAAATTTTTCTTGGAGCATTATTTTTGGCCACTGTCATACCTATTGTTATGTATAGAAGGCGGTTCAACGAAACAACTCGGATAACCCTCATAACCGTATGGAGTCTTTCTGTTGTGACGGTGTATATAGACTTGGCAATAGTCTACTATGTCCTCATGGACTGAGTTGAAGTGATGAACGAGGATCCCATGATTCTTTGCTGGAGAAAGTTTTTCCAACACTCCTGGAACGATGAAACGTTGCTACCTCATCAGCAAACCATGCCCATCATCAATCCTGCGAACACTCTTTACCCACACAACAGCAGCGCGCCTTCCGGGCCGCGGCGTCATGCCATCAGCGAGATCTCCCACATTCCCGATGCCGATGACCAAGGATAGGCTTCTGGCCGATCGCACAGCCCTGCTTTCACCGGATTCTCGTGAATGTACTGCAGAACACGAAGCAAAGACAGGACGTTGATGGTACTACTCCGCCACCGCGGCCCGGAAGGCCGCTGCTGTTTCGTTGTGATGTTGGAGTCTGGGATGTTTCTGTTGTTTCTCCACCAAAGAATCATGTGATCCATGAACGAGTCAACGCGTTGTAGTTCGCAATGCTGCCGCATGTGAGCAAATACCGCCCTTATCAGTAACAATGCCGCTCGCTTTCTTGAGAAGGAGCTAACATCTAACACCTTTCGATACACATCTTCTTAAACTCCTGCTCCCCGACGATCTTTACATTGAATTTCTCCGCTTCCTCCAGTTTGCTCCCCGGCTCGGCGCCGAGAAGCAGGTAATCGGTTTTCCTGCTGACGGAACTTGATACTTTCCCGCCGCGCTCCTTGATCATCGCCTTCGCCTCCTCGCGGCCGAGGGCGGGGAGCATTCCGGTGAGCACGAACGTCTTTCCCGCGAACACCTGTGTGACGGAAATGCCGTGCGGCAGGAGGCAGACGACGCCGCCGTGCTCCAGCTTCTTCAGGAGTACCTGATTGTCTGTATCCCCGGCCCAGGCTTTGAGCGATTGTGCGACCACGTCGCCCACTCCGTCGATCGTGAAGAGATTTTCTTTCTTCATAGCATGGAGCGTCCGTCCCACTTCCGACGGCGTGAGCGTCGTGTCGGCTTGCCCTGCTTGCCCTGAGCTTGTCGAATGGGAGCCTGCCGAAGAGTGACCGTGCTTCGGCCACGGCACGGAGCGCGCAAGTATATCCGCCGTCTCCCGCCCGACATGCCGGATGCCCAGCGCGAAGAGGAAGCGCTCGAGCGGGGCTGATCGCGCCCGGTCAATCGCGGCGAGCAGATTTCCTGCTTTCTTCTCCTTGAAGAGCGGCAAGCCCAGAAGGTCCGGTTCCTTGAGGAAGAAAATGTCTCCGCTGTCGCTTACAAGACCCGCTTTGATGAGTTCATCGACGGTCTCGAACCCCAGTCCCTCGATGTTCATCGCATAGCGCGAGCCGAAGTGCGTGAGCCGTTCGTGCCGTACCCCGGCGCAGTCCGGGTTCGGGCAGCGGTGGACCGCTTCGCCCTCGGGCCTGAGGAGATGCGTTCCGCAGCTCGGGCAGGATTTGGGGTAGTGGAAGGCCTTCGAGCCCTTCTTCCGCAGGTTCATGAGCACCTCTTTGACTTCCGGGATGATGTCCCCGGCCTTGCGGACGATCACCGTGTCGCCGATGTGGACAGAGAGCCTCTTGATCTCGTCCTCGTTAAAGAGCGTGGCGCGCGTCACCGTCGTTCCGGCGAGCTGCACGGGGCTTAAGTGCGCCACGGGCGTGATGGCACCCGTCCGCCCGACCTGCAATTCGATATCCAGAATCTCCGCTGTCCCCTGCTCGGCTTCGAACTTGAGCGCGCGCGCATAACGCGGGGCTTTCGCGGTGGAACCCATGTCCTTCTGCATCCTCCGGTCATTCACCTTGATCACGAGCCCGTCGATGTCGTAGGGGAGTGCAGAACGCTCCTTTCCGATGCGCCTATAGAGTGCTTCCACCTGATCGATCGAGGCAAAGACCCGGTACCCCTTCTCTACGGGAAGCCCGGAGTCGCGCAGGAAATCCATGAGTTGCTTCTGCATCGCGATGCCCAGCATGTCCGCGCTCGCGTTATCCAATGCGTAGCAGAACATCTTGAGATCGCGGGAGGCGGTCACTTGGGGATCGAGCTGACGCACGGAACCGGCAGCGGCATTCCGCGGGTTCGCGAACCGTTCCTCCTCCGGCAGGGTCTCGTTGATGCGCTGCAGACTCGCCTTCTCGAGATACACTTCCCCGCCGATCTCCATCTGTTTCGGCAGTGTCTTGTGGGCATAGGTAGCCGGGACATGGAGGAACATCGGGATACTTTCGATGGTCTTCACCGTGTGCGTGACGTCCTCGCCCTCCACGCCGTTGCCGCGGGTCACGGCGCGGATGAACCGGTACGTCCCCCCACCTTTCCCATCCCCAACCCCAACCCTAATCCCTCCCCTGCGAAGGGTTTGGGTTTGGGTTCGCTCATACACCAGTGACATGTTCAGGCCATCGATCTTGAGCTCGGTTTCGAATGCAAACGTCGCATGCTCTTTCCCCAGAGACCTGCGCATCTGGACGATCCACTCGTCGAGATCCGCGCGCGAGAAGGCGTCCTGCAGCGATTCCTTCGGGTACAGGTGCTTGCGCTTCGGGAGCCGTCCATCCAGCGGCGCACCGACTCTCTGCGTGGGGGAATCCGGCGTGATGAGGTCCGGGAACTGTGTTTCCAGCTGCATCAGCTCGCGCTTCAGGCTGTCTCGCACTTCCTCCGGCACCAGGCTCCTGTTTTTCGTGAAGTACGCGCGATTGAGGCGCTGGATCTCCGCTTTCAGTTTCAGGGTGCGCTGCCGTGCGTGCTCTCTGTCCATGGAAGCATTCTACCAAGGATCCGCTTTGTTTTGCGCGAGCTTCCGACTTGCGTCTTACGTCTTATATCTCGATCATTGTCAATTGCAAAATCCCCCTCGGTATAGAGTATGTCGCCGACGTATGCCATCGCTCTCGGATCTTCGCCGGCAAGTGGACACAGTGGACCGCCAGCTGGTGGAGCTCCTCTCCCGGCGCACCTTGCTCGTGAAGCACATCATGACCCAGCTCGATGAGGACGAGCCGGACAAGGAGCGCGAAGCGCAGGTCCTCAGCAACTGGCTGGAGGAAGGGTTCGACTTCGATCTCGACGAGGCTGCACTCGAGAAGGTCTGCAAGACGGTGATGGAGATGGGGAAGAAGGCGAGGGAAAGTTAGGGGTTGGGGTTAGGGTTAGGGTTAGGGTTAGG
>Ga0265296_1002537_pt1 | contig 18193 bp, 20 predicted proteins | sample MunlanPumphouse1_FD_189073 | JGI IMG/M metagenome (GOLD analysis project Ga0265296, IMG submission 189073) | Groundwater microbial communities from a municipal landfill in Southern Ontario, Canada - Pumphouse #1 | ecosystem: Environmental > Aquatic > Deep subsurface > Groundwater | place...
CAGGGAACGGACATTCGATCGCCGATCCTCTCGGTGTAAACGAGATGCTCTGCACCGTGGCCGATGCTGACCAGTTGACACAGTCCGCAATTTGAGTGCGAATTGAGAGAAGCAGACGCTCAGCTACCCGCATTTTGGTTCGCGCGGTGAGCAAGCCCTCAGGGACATGGATATTGTCCGCGCGAGAAGCTAGTCCACGGTCACTTGTCGCGCTTATCGCTTACGGGCACGCGACAATCGCGGTCCAAGAGGAAACTGACGGGTGGTAATGAAATGAAACTGGCGCGCTTTTATCCCGTTGGCATCCCCGGACAGCCGTGGGGAGAGAAGGATGTAGAGCAATGGCGCGGGCGGCAGGCGCGCCTTCGTCGCTACGACAGAGACATCGTGCCGCGCATCGAAGCTCTCTGCGATCGCTACGAGAAGATTGGCTATGGCGAACTCGACTATGCGGGCGAGCGCTACACGCTGTTCGCGCTGCGCGACCGGCGCTTTGATCCTGCGCTGCCAACGGCGCTGGTGACGGGCGGCGTCCATGGATATGAAAACAGCGGCGTGCTTGGAGCTCTCGAATTTCTTGAGAACTACGCGGCGGCTTATGCCGGCAAGGTCAATTTGCTCGTCGCCCCTTGCGTGAGTCCTTGGGCCTATGAGCGCATCAGCCGCTGGAACTATGACGCCGTTGACCCCAATCGCAACTTCCGCGCCGACGGGCCGGCGCGCGAGGCAACCGCGTTGATTGAGCTGGTCGCGTCTGTGCAAGAGCCGTTCCTGGTCCACATCGACCTCCACGAGACGACCGACAGCGACGCCAATGAATTCGGACCCGCGCGGGCGGCGCGCGACGGAAAGGATCATGAGACCGAGATTATTCCCGACGGGTTTTATCTCGTCGACGACAGCGAGAATCCCCAGCCAGAGTTCCAGAACTCGATTATCGCCGCAGTTGAGCAAGTAACTCATATCGCTCCAGCGGACGCAAAGGGGGAGATCATCGGTTCGACCGTCGTTTCAAGGGGCGTAATCCAATATCCGTTGAAGGACCTCGGCCTGTGCCCCTCGATCAGCGGCGCGCGCTACACGACCACCACCGAGGTGTATCCCGACAGCCCACGCACAACGCCCGTAGAATGTGTCGCGGCACAGGTCGCAGCCGTACGGGCGGCGCTGGATTTTGCGCTTCTACGCCCCTGATGGCCGAAAGCGGAATAGCGGCTTGCACGATCCGAGAACCTATTACTGCCATTGCCCATGGTATCCCGCCTGGCCGCGCGGAAGCATGATGCATGAGAAATCGCAAATAACCACCACTTGGCTGAAATGAATGAACCTTCCGCACTCGCCGCGTTTCTCACGCTCTCTGGCGATTTTTTTCTGTACCAGTACGCCACGATCGCGGCCTGACGGCTTTCAGCATTAAAACCACTAGCGTAAAGTATTGGGCGACTGGGAAATCTCATCGGCCGTTCCGACCCGTTCACCATCAGCGGCGATAATCATGATAGCGCGTTTTCAATGAGACGGCGGCCGTTTAACATTGTTCAGGGGTGCGGTGAAAATGAGACTATGGTCACTCGGTCTCGGTAATGTTTGGACCCTGGTCGCCTTGGTAGACATCCAGGCGTCCAGTAGCCAACCAGATAGAAGTCTTAAAATCGCGGCGCGTGGCCTCCTGGCATGCTGGTTGGCAATCGCCTGTTGTTTGATTCCAGATGCAGCTTCGGCCGAGGGCCGCTGCCCGCCGGGAATGTTTGAAACCGGGTCGCGGGACTTCATCGCCTGCGCTCCGATCCCGGGCTATGGAGAAACTGGCCAAGACGGCGGCGATGAACCGAGCCGTCCTCGGCCGCCTCCTATGGAAATCCAGCCAAGTTACATGGCAGCGGCACACCATGTCGATACCGGTTCACTCTGGGTGTCTGTAGGCCACCGGACGCTCGATGCTGCCAAGCAACGTGTGCTCAAGGCCTGCAATGCAGCAACCCGCGGCGGATGCTATGTTTCCGACACCCATTTCGGTGTCGGCGAGTTGCACGTTTCTGAAGACGCGATGGGCCAGCTTTGGACCAAAATACAGCCTTATGAGAAAGCTGCTCCCCGGTTCAGCGTCGTCGATTGGAACGCGGCGATCGAGCACTGCTGGAAGAACTCGTTCGGCTGCCGATATGCAGGCAGCTTCCAGAGCGGCTTGCTGCCTCGCAACGACAATCCGGACAAGGAATATCACGAAGACCGTTTCCCAAAGGGCCAAATGCGATGGAAGCGTTGGGCGTTGGTCGCGCGGCCGCAGAATACTGCCACAGCTGGAGTAAGTAAAAGCTGGCTTATCAGCGGGAAGCAGGATTCGGTAGCGGCGCGGAAGGACGTCCTCGATCGCTGCCAGACGGAGTCCGCCGCACCGTGCGCCATCTCCGCCTTTGCCGTGAACACCGACGATATGGTGGCATTTTCGGGCGGCCCCACAAGCGTCAACGGTCTGCTTGTTCATTTTGTAGACGCAAGAGGGCGTAACCGCTGGACGAGCGCAGTTCCGGACAGTGCAGAATACCAAAGAAGGCAAAACAGGAAGAAGGCCTATATCAGTCCGATGACGGTTCGGCAGCGTATCGATCAGCTGTGCCCGCCTCAGCTGCCCTGCCGGGTTGTCGCCACCTACGACGCCGCGACGCCGCGGCTGCAGATAGTTGAGGATTCCAAGTGAAGCCTTTTTGCAGATAGACCGCGCATTTCGTCTTTCGCTGCTTGTTGGTCGTCGCTTCTGGTTAGCTGCTGGACGCCGCGACAGCCGAGAGCCGCAGGCCGGACTGTTCAAAATCAACTGATAAATTTAGCGGCCGCGCGCCCATTTCCTTGCTGAGAATGAAGACAAGCTGGACGCCTCCGGCGTCACTGTTGCGCCGCCATACGACCCATCACCTCGGTAGCGGTTGGAACCAGTACCCAAAATTCCTACCCTGCTAAAACAATTCGCGTAGGAATATCTCGTCGGCGATGCGGCCAAAGTCGCGATCGATTTCATGGAGCTTAACATTGAGATACAAGATCTTATCCGGTACCTTGGCCAGTCTGCTGCTATTTGGCTGCTCCGATGGCGCCAACGGGCAAGCGGCTGCTTCCGCCAAACCCTCTGCGGCCGTGCAACGCGGCGAGGGGTTGCCATATGAAATCTCGGACACCGAGGTCTGGGATGTTCCCGATCCTGTTTCGGGCCGCACCTACCAGGTCTTCGTCGCGTTGCCGCCCTCCTATGGCGAGCAGCCCCAGCGCCGCTATCCGGTGCTTTATGTCACTGACGCTGACTATGCCTTTCCGCTGATCAAACAAATCGGTCGGCGCCTCAACGTCGAGCGACCCACTGTCGAGGAGTTCATCCTCATCGGCCTGTCTTATGCGAAGGGCGAGGGCGGGATGCAAAGCCGGCGGCGCGATTACACGCCGACGCCGAACGGCCCCAACACCGCGCCCGCCGACGCGGTACACGGACAAGCCGCCGCTTATGCCGCCTATGTCCGCGACCAGGTCTTGCCCTTTGTGGCCGGACGTTTCCGGACCGACGAGCGCCGCCGCCTTTTCCTCGGGCATTCCTATGGCGCGCTGTTGGGCGCGGAAATATTGTTCAGCGAGCCGCGCCTGTTCGGCGGCTATATCCTCGGCAGCCCGTCCTTCTGGTACGACCGCCACTACATGGCGGCGCGGGAAAAGGCTTATGCCGGCAAGCACAAGGATCTGCCCGCTCGTGTCTATATGTATATCGGCGAATATGAAGAAATGCGGCCCGGCGATCCGCGCTACGCCACGGACGTCAATATGGTGACCGATACCCGGGCGATGGATCGGGCGCTGCGGTCGCGCAACTATCCTTCGCTACGGATCGAGGCGGAGGTGTTGAACGACGAAGACCACTTTACAGTCGCACCGCGCGGTTTCACCCGCGGACTTAAGTATATGCTCGACGCGACGGCGAAATGACTTCTGACCAGGTCAAACGATCTTTTGAGGGCGTGCTCCTGCGTTTCGTTCTTTCCGAATGAACCCGCCGCTGCTCCTGGCTGAATGCGGACTGGCGGCTTTTAGGAAAACGACGATTATACCAGTCATTCACCGCCAAACCTTCGGACGAAGAACCTTGACGCCCCCCTTTGGCGACATGAGGATAAACTGCTGCAGGAACTAACTACCAACAGTCCATCTTCCTGCCGTTTTGACATGATCAACGTCCTGCAATCTCCGCGTCGCAAAGGCTCCAAACTTGTTTGGATTTTGGGTGAAAACTTGGATCATCTGATAGCTCTCAAACCCCCAGAAACTCTCGCCGCCAAGTGAAAGAGTAGGCACGCCAAAAACCCCGCGCGAAATTGCCGACTCCGTATTACGGCGGAGTCGCTCTTTCACGTCATTTGCTGCCAGGGCGGAACTAATGTTCTCGATTCCCAAAGATCGGCCCAGCGCCTTGATCTCGGAAAGTTGGGACAAATCACGTCCTTCGACAAATATTGCGTCGAACACCGCATCGACGGCCGTGTCTCGTGCCGCGAGCGCGACTATAAGTCGCGATGCTTCGATGGACCGGAAGGGATGAGGATCTGGAATTCGCAAGTCAATTCGATGCTGGTCTGCGATCCAATGACACATCCGATAAAAGTGTCGGCGTTTGGGCGGAATGTCCGCTGGACCGATTATACCCCAATGAGCGAAAATTGCGCTGACCACCACCGGGACAGGAGTCAATGCAAATTGGATTTCACCTCGTGCCTGGTCGCGGCGCAGCCGTGTCCACATGAGGTAGGCGTAAGGCGAGATGGGATCAAAATAGAAGTCGGCGGTCAGATCATTCGTCACTCTTTTGCCTCTCAATTTAGAGCGGCGTGTCGCGCGCGGCCGCAACTAGTCCACGAGTGGGTCTATCCATGATTTGGCGGCTGGTCGCGCTCGCTGGGCTGATAGCCAAGCGGCGATGTTCGGCGCTGGCGGCCGCGCGATAGGGGTCCGCAACCAGCGCTGCGCGGTCAGTGCGAGAACGATGTCCGCAAGCGTGAAGCAATCATTGGCGACGTAGGCCCGCCCACCAGCAAGGTGGCGTTCCAGAATGAGCATCTGGGCGTTCCATTCTTTGATTTCACGGTCGAGGTCGATCGACGACGGCACGCCGCGCACCAAGGTCATAAAGACCGGGCGCCACGCCGCGTTGAGATCCGTCGCTTGCCAATCCATCCAGCGCTCGACTGAGGCGCGCGCATGGGCTTCTCGCGGCAGCAGATCGTCCCGGTTGGCGACGCCTGCGAGAAAACGGCAGATGCAGTTGCTCTCCTGAAAGCTTCCGCCTGCAAATTCCAGCACCGGGATCTTTCCAAACGGCGTCAGCTCCTGGAAATGCGCGGACGTCAGTCGCGATTGGCCCGTCCATGTCTCGTCGAGCTCGAATTCGACGTCGCATTCCGCCGCGGTCCAAACAACTTTTCGCACGTTAATTGAGCTGAGCCGCCCTAAAATCCTGTACATATGGCCTCCAAGCGCCTTGTCGGGGCGATATCAGCATGTTGCCAGTACCCTTGAACGATCTGGCAGAGCGTCCCAGCATTTTGTCATTTCACCGGCTGGCCAATGATCGCCTGACCCGATCAATCGGGTGCGGGAGACTTGGCATAATGTTCGCAGATAGTTGGGCCTTTGCGGCCGTCGGGGCGGAATTTTTCCAGGTATGGAGATCCGCAAGCCAGGCGCGCCTTCGTTCCGAGGTCAGCGGCGGTGGCGCGGCCCTGGTACGCTATCTCTACGGTTTTCCCATGGCACTGCTGCTCGTGATGGCTTGGCCTGGCAGTCAATTCGCACTTTTGGCCACGCCGTCGCTCGACTATCTTTTGCTCGCGGCAGGGGGCGCACTTGCGCAGATGACCGGCACGTTCCTCCTGATCCTCTCCTTCGGTCACCGCGGTTTCGTCGCGGGCACCGCCTTCTCCAAAACCGAAGTGCTCCAGGCCGCACTGTTCAGCGCATCTATTTTGGGTGAACGGCTTTCGGGACTGGCTTGGTCCGGAATCTTGATCGGTCTCGTCGGCGTGTTCATGCTGGCTTTAACCGGGCGCAACTTGAAGGCGCGCGAACTGATCGCAGCGCTGGCCCAACCCGCCGCCCTCGCAGGCCTGGGCGCCGGCGCGAATATTGCGATCGCAGCGGTGCTCATCAAGGCCGCAACGGCCAAGATGGCGGGTTCGGACCCGGTTGGGGCGGCACTCTCCACCCTCGCGGTCGTCACCGCAATCCAAACGAGCTCGCATTTGATGTGGGCGCTTTATTGCGACCGAGCCACGGTTTTGGCGGTTTTCCGTGCGTGGCGAACCGCATCGCAGGTTGGTATTCTCTCGGCGCTCGGCTCTGCGCTTTGGTTCATTGCGTTTGCCATGGCGCCAGTCGCTCTCGTGCGCATCGTCGGACAGGTCGAGATTCTTTTCACTATCGCTTTCGCGCGCCTCTACCTGTCACAGAAAGTCCGCAGCCGCGACCTCGCGGCGCTGGGGCTCGTCACCAGCGGTACTATTCTCGTACTCCTGGATATATGCTGAATATGCGCTCGGCATTACCGGACAGGAAGGCGCTGGTTTCGAGCGGCGACAGTCCGAGGCCGGAGAGACCCGCCAAGCATTGGGTCGGCGTCAGCATCGGCCAATTGGTGCCAAACAGGACGCGGTCGCGGCCTATTCCTTTCATCCATTCAACAAAAGCAGGCGGCAGGCGATGCAGCGCATAAGCCGAGGTGTCGACGTAAAAATTCTCGAACTTGATCGTCATCGTGACGAGTTCGTCGAGCCAAGGGAAGCCGACATGGCCACCTACGACGACGAGCTCTGGAAAATCGAGCATGACGTCTTCCAGGTAAGGAATAAGTCGCCCGGTATCGGATCGTTTAAGCGGACCGGTGTGCCCGATCTGGGTGCAAAGGGGTACACCGGCGTCGATGCACGCCGCATAAATGGGATAGTAGCGCCGATCGTTCGGAGGCAAATCCCAGAGCCAGGGTACGATGCGGACCCCAATGATACCGTCACTCCCGGCTCGTCGGCGAATTTCGCGCGCTGCGTCCATGGGTCGTCTGATATCGACCCCAACAAGCCCGCGAAAGCGCGCTGGCGCTGCCGCGATATGCTCGGCAAGTTCTTCGTTGGAAATCAGGCTACCGGTGGGGCCGTACCAAGCCGACAAAAACGCGATGTCGATCCCGGCGTCGTTCATCGCAGCGAGCGTCGAAGCGACGGACTGGATATTGTCCTCCTCGCGCCGCGTCCATCGCTGAAGCGTTGCCATCCAAGGCTCGCGCGCCATGCGCGGCGTCGTAATTTGCGACCAAACGTCCACGATCCTCATATAGTCTCCAAACAACTGGTGAGAGATGGCAAGAGCCGACAAGCTGTCTCAATCGACCAAAAACATGGCCGGCAGCGGCAATCAGGACCAAGGCTGCCGTGCCAGCGTCAACGCTGATTGCCGGGCCGCGCCAAGTGTCGTCGCTGACGGTTCTTCGTCACACGCGATGCGCGCGAGTTGCAGCGCCCCCATCATCAGAGCGAACAGCGACGTTGCCCGGAGGAGACGTTGTTCCGCCTTTCCGCCCCGCGGCAGGCAGGCGGCGATGAGGATGACAATCGCCTCATTCTGCGCAAGAAAACGCCGCCGCGCAGCCTGCCCTTGCCGGGCGATTTCGGGAGCAAGCGCGGCAGCAGCACAGCCGTTTGCCATCGCCTTGCAATGCCGCTTGGCCAGATAGGCGTCGACCAGCGCATCCAATCGCTTATCTTCGTGCGCCCCCTCGATCGCGCTTTGCAGATGGCCGAGGGTGGCGTGGGCTGCGTCTTCGACGGCGGCCGCGACAAGTTCGTCTCGCGATCCAAAATGACGATAGAAGCCGCCGTGCGTGAGACCAGCCTCGGCCATGACCTGCCGAACGCCCACGGCTGCGAGGCCGTCGCCGCGAAACCGGTGCGCAGCGGCCCGCGTGACGCGTTCCCGGACGGTAAGTTTCTGATCGGCACCATCATAGCGCATCTTTGGTCCCTCTCGGCGCGGCCAACACTCTATTCCTGAAGGTAGCGCGCAGCGATCTCGCCCCCGATAACATCGCGCAGGAAGCGGCCGCGTTCATCCTCCATGGCTGCCCAAATAGCCAAGTCCTTGAGCGTTGGGATCGTGACGGATTCGCCGTTGTCGAGCGCGGCTAGAGCCACGTCGACAAGCTCCTCCGCGCCGATGTAGGCACTATCTGGAAAGACCGAGTCATCCATGCCTTGAGCGGAAAAAAACTCGGTCCGCACGGGCCCGGGAAGCACCGCCTGAATGCGCAGGTCGCTGCCTTGATGCTCCATCTGGAGTGCGCGCGTGAAGTTGAGCACGAACGCCTTCGAGCCGCTATAGCTGGCGCCGCCCGGCGACGGTGAGAAAGCAACCACCGAGGCGATGTTCACCAAACTTCCTGCTCCCGCCTCGCGGAAGCCTGCGAGCGCAGCAAGTGAGAGCCGGACGAGCGCGGTAATGTTGAGAGCGATCGTCGCGGTCTGAACTTCCACGCCCGTCCGAGCCGTTGGTCCCAGACCGCCGGCCCCGGCGCAGTTGACGAGCATAGAAATCGGGCCTGCGGCGATCCTGCCTTCGACAGCTCGAACGCCATCCGGCTTTTCAAGATCAGCGACCAGTGTTTCAACGGCAACACCATGGGCAGCGCGCGCGCGGGCGGCGACCGCGTCAAGACGGTCCGCCCGCCGCGCGATCAGAAGAAGGTCACTGCCGCGCGAGGCCAGGCGGTCGGCGTAGGCGGCGCCAATGCCCGAGGATGCCCCGGTAACGATGCTAAGCTTATCGGTCATTTGACAATTCCTTCCCCGTTACCAAGCCTCAGTCATGGGTACGCGGCGATGGGCGGTCGTCGGCCATCCAACGCTTCTCGTCCGGAGTGCCTTCGCGCGGAGGATAAAATCCGTTGATCGACCAGAGGTCGAAAGGCGTCTCGTCGATGTGGATTTCCCAATCGAGGCCGCGATCACGGATATAGGGTGCGATCACCTGGTTGACGCGATCGATGAACCGCCGACTGGCGTCGCGATTGGGAAATTCGCGTGCGATATGTTCGAGCACAAAACGCACGAAGCGCTTCGATGACACACCCCCGACGAATAGGTTGTTCTCATCCACCGAGCGGAAGACGATGCCAACGAAGAACCGTGGCATGAACGGGGCGTAAATGTCGGTAATCTCGGCCGCAAGCTGTGCTTTGTCGGTGTCAGAGAAGGCATCATCGGGATGGTAAATGGTCCACAGGGGCATCGCGTAATTTCCTTCTCTTTGCTTGGATTCGCCGCAGCGCTGACGCGGAGATGACGGCTGTCATCGGTCGGTGCCAGCCGCAGATCGGCATTTGGCCAACCAAGCTGGAAAATTGGCAGATTTGCCGCTCGCCGGATCCCCTGTGCGTCGGTCAAGAGAAGGACGGATCAGGAAAGGCGATCACAGATGACTTTTTGCAGCTCGCGCCTTGGTTTCGCCGGGATCGGAACGATGGGATTGCCGATGGCGCGGCGGCTCGTGGCCGCGGGTCACCCGCTCACGGTGTGGAACCGCTCGCCGCAACCGCTGTCCGAAGCGCAAGCCTTTGGCGCCAATTCCGCATCAAGCTTTGTTGCCCTTGTTGAGCAAGCCGACGTAATCTTTTGCGCGTTTGCCAATGGCTCGGTTCTCGACGCTGTGCTGCGCCGCCATGGCAACACGCTTGGCATAGATATCGCCGACAAGACATTTATCCAACTCGGCACCACGTCGATCGAACATTCGGAGCAATTGGCTCGCGCCATAGCGCAAACGGGTGGCCATTATATCGAGGCGCCGGTCTCGGGTTCGCGCGGCCCCGCCAAGGAAGGGCGGCTCGTGGCGATGCTTGGCGCGGCAACGGAAAGTGATTTTCTGTTAGCCGAAGGCCTGCTTCCTGCATTTGCCGAAACCATGTTCCGGTGCGGTGCCCCGCCTGCGGCAATGAAGACGAAGCTCTCCGTAAACTGTTTTCTTATCACGATGGTGTTGGGCTTGGCGGAGGCTTGGAACCTCGCCGAAACCCTCGGCGTGGATCATGCTGTGTTTCGTGCTATCCTTGACGCGGGGCCGATGTCCAGTGCTGTCTCGCGCGGTAAACTCGCCAAGCTTGCGGCTCAGGAGTGGACCGCGCAGGCGTCGATCGGGGATGTTCTGATGAACGCTGAGCTTGTGACCGAAGCCGCCCAAATGTCCGGCCTTTCAGCCGACTTGGCGCTCGAATGCCGCGCCTGGCTCGACCGCGCCGTGCAAGCGGGACTGGCCCGCGAGGACATGATCGCCGTCACCCGTGCCGCACATTTTGTCCAGCCGGACAACCGCGACATTTGACCTTTCGCCGACGCGCCGGTCAAATCGGGAAAGCAAAAAGCGCGGGACGCTTATCATCGCTGAGCCAAGAAACAGTGATGCCCCAGTTGGGGCGCCTGGGTTCGGCGCAAATCTAGGGAGATCGCCCAGCGCGGCCATCCGGGCGGACGTCCAATTCTTTCGAGACAAATGGTCGAGAGGATTGCCAGGACCTGTCCGCCAAAGCGAACAAGCCGACCGAGCCGTTCCTAGAGCGTCACCGTACCGCTGAACACCGAGCGGCAACTGCCGGCGACGGAAGCGCGAATACCATCCTCGGCGCGCCATGCGCGCAGGGCGAGTTCGCTTCGCCGTCCCATCTCCACACCTTGCACCGCCCGATACGCGATTTCGCAGTTATCGGTCAGCGAAAGCCGCAGCGCAGCAAGCGTTGCGTTGGCGCTGCCCGTGGCGGGATCCTCCCATGTGCCTGCCAGCGGGGCAAACATGCGGGCGCGGATGTCGCGGCCATCCGGGCAATAGAAAAAGATCGACAGCCGACCCCCGAGTTCCGGCAGAGGGTCCGCAAGGACGCGAAAGGCGCTCAAGTCGGGGACGGCGCGGGCCAGCGCGTCGGGTGCGACGGCGACCACGACGAATTCGATCCCGACCGTCGCGCGAAGGGGGCCGTGGCTCGCAAGATCGATATCGTTCGGCGTCAACGACAAGCAGCGGGCAACCGCGTCCGCAGGAAGGCTATCGATGACCCGAAGCGGCTGCGGCGCATCGATCTCAGCGCCGCCGTCTGGCAAAAGCCGGACGTACACGAGGCCCGAGATTTCTTCGAAGCGGAGAATGTTGCCCGTTGTGAGGCCAAGCCGTGCCAGTACGCAGGCCGTGCCAACATTGGGATGGCCGGCAAACGGCATCTCACTGGTGCGATTGAATATCCGGACGCGTGCCGTGTTGGCTGGATCGTCAGGCGGCAATACGAAACTCGTCTCGCTGTAATTCATTTCTGCCGCGAGAGCCTGCATTTGCTCGGTAGAAAGACCTCGCGCGTCGGGGAAAACGGCAAGTGGATTACCGCCGAAAACCTGGTCCGTAAAAACATCGACAGTTTCGTATCTAAAGCTTGGCACGCGTCAGGATCCTCTCAGCGCATCAACCGTCGCCACTCGGCTGGGTCGGTCGGTTGCGTAACATATTGGGGCACGCCTGCCGGGAGTTCCAGCCAGCGCTGCTTGCTTTGGACCCAAAGATGAAAGGCGGGCGAAGCTGATGTGCTATCGTCGAGCGTTCCGGCGCGCAGGATCACGAGTTCGGGCCATAGCGGATTTTCAGTGTACAAGCGGGTCAGGCATGCGGGGCAGACATGAAGGGCCGCGATGATGCCATTGGCCTCTTCCTGCGGCACCGAGCGGGTTTCTCCCTTGACGATAAATCCGGCAGCGGCGACGGGAAGCATCATGGCGAAAGCGCTGCCGCTGCGCGTCTGGCATTCGGCGCAATGGCACGCATATGCGCGGTCGCGGCGCCCGCGGGCGACATAGCGCACGGCACCGCATAGACACCCGCCGACGAGTTCGGGGAGGGAATCGATGTCGGGCATGGTCAATTGACCTCGCAGTTCAGCTTCAGGAAATCGATAATTTCGTCGCGCGCTTGGATTGTGGGTTCGCCCTCGCCGTCGATAAGATGGACGGTCACCACGCTATGCGGCGTGGGCACGTGCGCCGCGAAGAATGGAGGCACGTCGGTGTTGGCCGCTTGATCTGGGAGGACGCGTTCGATGAAACGTGGCCCCAGCGCCTCGCGATAGGCCGCGAAGCGTTCAGCGCGGCAAAAAGCATCGCCCTTGAAGCGGTAGGCAAGCACGTTGCGTCCCTCTCGATCCAGTCGGGCACGAATCTCCTCGAGCTCGGCGGGCGCGATTTCAAGGCCGCCCGGGTTGTCCAGCGGCAAGGAAGGCTGACATAGTACGGGGGCGAGAACAGTCGGCTCGAGCATCATCGTCAGCGCAAAGTTGCCGGTAAAACACATGCCGATCGCCCCGACGCCCGGTCCGCCGCAGACGCCATGCGCATGCCGAGCCAATGCCATGAGCCAGCGCGTGACCGGACTGGAAGCTCCCCCACCAAGCGCGCGAAACTCAGCGGAGACGCAGGCTGCGCGAAACACTTGCGCGCCTTCCTCGGCGGTCGGTATCGCGCCGTCTTGCCCAAACAACGAAGGAAGCCACACGGAAAAACCGGCATCGCGCACCCATCGTGCGAAGCGCAACACATGCGGGCTTATCCCCGGCATCTCGGTCATGACGATGACGGCCGGACCTTCGCCCGTCGTCCAAACGCGCTTGGCGACGTCGTCGAAGGTCAGTTCAATCGCTTCGAAATCGTCGAGATCGACGCGATGCGGTATCGTGCTGATGGACATGGGTTACTCCTCGGTGCCTAGCTGGACGCCGCACCGCGGAGACACCAGCGCCCGGTTTGACAATTTTGCAGTGCCGTTCGCCATTGATGTTTGTTATGCCGCCTCGCTGCGGCCACGGATTGACTTTGCCGCGCTGGCGGACCGCGCCCGATGACGGAGTTCGCGGGGGCCAACGCCGAGCCGTTGGCGGATCACCGCCCGTAAGGTGGAAGGGTCGCGATAGCCGACGCGATAGGCGACTTCCTCGAAAGGCAGGCTCGTCGTTTCGAGCATTTCGATGGCGCGTTCCATCCGCAGTTGTTGCAGGAAGCGGATCGGCGACATGCCGGTCGCTGCATGGACCCGCCTCGCAAAGGTGCGTGTACTTTGTCCCACGGCAGCCGCGAGTTCGCGCACCGAAATATCTTCGTGCAATCTGGTCCGGGCCCAGGCGGTCGCGCGGGCCACGCTTTCGCTGCTGGCAGCGAGCAGGCCGATCGCCATGTAGGGGACTTGCGACCGCCGCTCGTCTAATACCATCGTCCGCGCACACGCTTCGGCGATCTCGCCGCCGGCGTGGCGTGCCACCAGGCCCACCATGAGATCCATCTGTGCCATGGCCGCTCCCGCCGTCGTGAAGGGTCCGTCGTCGACAATCAGATCGCTGGTGTTGAGCACCACCGCAGGAAAAAGTTTCTGAAACTCGGGTGCAAGCCACCAGGCAGTCGTCGCAGCCCGTCCATCAAGCAGTCCCGTGCTGGCAAGCAGCAACGTTCCCGTGCACGAACTGGCCACCTCGGCGCCGGCATGGGCAGCGGCCAGAATTTCGTGCCGGGCCAGCAGGGCGTCCGATGCCTGGAGCCTTTCTTGATATGACGCCGACTTGGAGAAGCCTTGCGCGGGAATGACCAAGAGCTGCGGGCGTGCGTGCGTTGCCTCCGGGAATGCCAGAAACGGACGAAAAAGATGGGCGCCAGAGCCCGTCAGCCGTACGTCAAAGGCGGGTGTCCGGCCCGCCGCGATGCATTTTCGATTGGCCATGGCGAAAACGTCGATGGTGATGGCAGCGCTCGACGCGAGCGCGCCGTCAAGGATCAGAACGGTGGTGGCGAGAATGTCTAAATCTCCTTCAAGATTGGCGTTGATGCCACTGGTTATCCTCTCGGCCGTTCCTCATCCTGATGATCTGAACCGCAGGATTGAGGGGGGCGTGGCAATGGGCATGAGCGCGAGGCGCGACCCAAAGGCGATTTTTCGCCAGGTTGACGCGGACTGCTATGTTGCGGGGGACCAAGCGGCAGGTCCTTGGAACGTTGAATTCTGCCATGGCGGCGCACCTGCCGCGCTGCTCGCGCAAATTGCAGACGAGTCCAAAAGCGCCGTTCCGATGTCGATTGCCCGGGTAACGATCGACCTGCTGAACCCAGTGCCGGTGGGCACGCCGCTCCGGCTGGCGCAGCACAAGCTTCGCGAAGGCAAGCGTCTCGACCTGATTGCTCTCGAACTTCTGACAGGCGAGAAGCGGCTCGTTCGTGCAACAATTCTCAAGGTCAGGGGGAACGCGGGAGCGGGCAGCGCCGAGGCCTTGGAACCCGACGAGGCGGCACACGATCCGATGCCAAGCCGGTTCGCTTCGCTTTTTACGATCATACCCGAAAAGGGCGGATTCGAGCGGCTGCAGCCTGCATCGGTATGGTTTCGGCTGAACGTACCGCTGCTGGAAGGGCGCGCGACCACCCCTGTCGCTGCCATGGTTGCTGCAGCCGATTTCGGAAGCGGAATTTGCGCCGAATTTTCTTACCGCGATTGGGCCTTTCCGTCGCTGGATCTCACTGTTGCGCTCGCCAGACCGCCGCTCGGGAGCTGGAGCCGCCTTGATTCGCAGTGGCTGCGGTGCAGCGAGGGTCGCGCCACGTGCATTACGCAGCTCGCCGACGCGTACGGACCGTGCGGGCACGCCATGCAGAGTGTATTTCTCGAACGACGAAACGTCACCGATCGGCAGGCTTCGCGATGGTAGCGCTTGCAGTGCTCCTGCCGATTGCCGAGCGCTCGCGAGCCGCCCCATAGCCATGCCGCCACTTGCGCTGCAAGTCATCGGCTGGAAAGCACAAGGCAAGATGGGCATTGGCAATCATCCAGCTCCTTCTGCTGCCAAAGGTGGCGCCTAAGGCGAGCCAAGATTAGTCGCCAGTGGCGAAATAGACAAATAATTGGTCGTTTTCGCCATTGCGCTTTCCATGTGTCGCGCGGCGACACCAAGATCATAGCGAAGCCCTTGCTTGTGACGCCGCGTTCCAACGCATCTTTCCAAAAAATACCGGCCGGGAAACCGCGCCTGACATAACCCGTCGACGACTGAGCTGCCTTTCAATTGGCCTCCCACGGTCTTGAAACTCGGCGCTGAAAAATGGCCGATGAACCGCGCTAAATGGCACTTCAGCCACTGGCCCGGGTTCACGCTGTCGCCGACAATAGCATGGCAACAAGGAACGAATGATCTATGCGACCGAAGCGAATGATGCCGACGAAACCCCGCAGCGCGGCGACTGGCCTGATAGCCGCCGCTGCCTTCGCCGCCTTTGCGCCAGCCGCCGCCGTGGCTGCCACGCCAACGGCTGCACCGTTGCCCGACGACATTGCAAGGCACTTTGTCATCCCTCACGAGAGAATCGACATCGGGGGTCGCACACTGAACCTCCATTGCATGGGATCGGGCGAGCGCACCGTGCTCCTGGAAGCCGGCGGCAGTGATTGGTCGGTGACCTGGGCATTGGTGCAACCGCTCGTCGCAAAAAAACTGAGAGCCTGTGCGTATGACCGCGCGGGCCTCGGCTACAGCGATCCGGCGATGCTGCCGCGCACGCCCGGCGCCATTGTCGAGGACCTACGCGCACTCATCGTCGCTGCAAAATTGCCGACTCCGCTGATCCTCGTTGGCCACTCGCTTGGTGGGTTCGACGTCAAGCTCTATGCCGCCCTCTACCCCGATGACGTCGCGGGACTGGTGCTGGTCGATCCCGCCGAAGAGCGGCAGGCCGAGCGGAGCCGACCATTTCTGAGGACCAAATATGATCCCCTGACGCTGGCACGCGGTGAGTTACTTGACATGGCATGGCTCGGCTGGCTCCTGGACCGCTACCGCGAATGCGCGCGTCTGGCAGGCGACACCCCGATGGATCCGGCCTCGATCGCGTATCGACGCTGCTCCGATCCTGTCCGTGCTCCGCTCGGTCCGCTCATTGGCACCGAGCGGCAACGCATCCAGGTGACGCCCGCCTATCAGCGCGCCCAAGCTTCGGAAATTCTGTACAGCATTTACGGAAACGGGCAGGGCGATGCCGTATTCGCACGCCTGTTCAAGCCCGGCATATTCGGGCGCAAACCTCTCATCGTGCTTACTCACGGAGATTATGACCGCGGCGATGCGCTGGCAGAAATGGATCAGGCCGCGGGCGTGTATTTGCACCGTCTGACTGCCCGGCTCTCCCATATTGGCGTGCAGCGCACAATCGATGGGACAAGCCATAATATGCAGATCGACAAGCCGATGGCGATCGTCGCGGCGATCATGGACGTCGAGGCGAAACTCGCCGCGCCTCGCCCCAGATGACCGTCACGCGACCTAAGGCAATGGTGATGGTGGGCGAAAAAAGCCCTGGTAACGACGGCGCGGCCGCGCCGCCATCCCGGCAACTTGCGCTGGCCACCGACAAGCCGCGAGGGTGCCGTCATGCGGAACGATGAATCCGACCTGCGGCAAATCCCGTCCGTCACCGAGCTTGCGGTGCTCGAGGGCCCGCCGGTTGACTCAGTCGCTGACCCTGATGCACCCGTCTTGCCGCGTCTTCCGATCGCACACCTCCTGCTTGCGACGCTGGTCGTTGCAATCTGGGGCACAAATTTTGTCGTGATCCATCAGGGGCTCGCAGAATTCCCGCCATTCACTTTTGCGGCGCTGCGCTTCTTTCTGGCTTCGGTTCCGTTGCTCCTGTTTTTCCGATGGCCCAAGGCCTCCCTCCCGACGGTGGCGGGCTATGGCCTACTAATCGGTGTCGGTCAGTTCGGACTGATGCTCTACGCGATGTCGGGCCATATTTCGCCGGGTCTCGCATCGGTGCTGATCCAGACTCAGGCCTTTTTCACTGTCGGCCTTGCCGTACTGTTGACCGGGGAGCATTTATCGCGGCGGAACTGGTTGGGACTCTCGATCTGCGCCATTGGCGTGGGCTTGGCACTTGTCAACACGGGCGACAGTACGAGCTACTTAGGGATCCTGCTGGTCCTCGGCGCAGCGCTGGCGTGGGGCGCAGCCAATGTCGTCGCGCGCCACGCCGGCGCAATCAACGCCGTCGCGCTGGTCGTGTGGAGCAACCTCTTCTCGATCCTCCCCCTAGCTCTGGCGTCGCTGCTGCTGGAGGGACCGAGAGCGGCAGTAAACGCAATCGGCGCGGCGACGGCAGCAGGGTGGGCGACGGTGCTGTGGCAGGCGTTCGGCAACGCGTTGTTCGGCTATGCCGCCTGGAACTGGCTGCTCGGACGACATCCCGCGGCACGGGTTGCACCGTTGGGCTTGATGGTCCCCGTGTTCGGCCTTGGCGCCTCGGCCTGGTATCTCGCCGAACCCATGCCAGCTTGGAAGATACTGGCAGCCATGGCGATCGTTTCCGGCCTTGCCATCAACCTCATGCCGAACTGGCGCCGACAGCCATGAAGTCCGGTGAGGGCGATGCCATGCGCGAGACCGAACCTGCCCCGGCGCGCGAGAGGCACGGAGAAAGAGTACCAGATTCTCCCGCTTTCGGCCCATCGGGGTTGTCAGATCGCACGCCCGCTTATGGCGACTTCGTGCGCCTTCTCCTTAGGTACAAGGCATGGGCGAATGGCATAACCTTTCCTGCAATTCTGGCGCTGCCCGCTGGGGAAGCGTTGCGTCCAAGGGCGACGCGGTTCGGCAACATCGTTCACACGTTGAACCATGTCTACGTGGTCGACGACATCTTCCGCGCGCATCTGGAGGGCCGAAACCACGGCTATGCCGCGCGCAACACCGATGAGACACCGGACTTGGCAGGCCTCTGGGAGGCGGCTCAGGCGCTGGATCAGTGGTATGTCACCTATGCCGCGGGCCTGTCCGAGGCGGCGCTCGGCGAAATGGTCGAATTCCAGTTCGTGGACGGAGGAGCGGGCGCAATGACTCGCGCGGAAATTTTGCTGCATGTGGTGAACCACGGGACGTATCATCGCGGTTTCGTTGGCGACATGCTCTATCAGGTGCCCGCCGCCTTTCCAGGCAACGACCTGTCGGTTTTTTGTGCGCGAGCCGCGACCTGTGACCCGCGTTGAGACTGATGCCCTCGACTGGGTTCGCTGTCGTAACTCGCAGGTTTTGGCGAGAGAAGTGACGTTCCCTCGGCTTTGG
>Ga0265296_1002538_pt1 | contig 18191 bp, 21 predicted proteins | sample MunlanPumphouse1_FD_189073 | JGI IMG/M metagenome (GOLD analysis project Ga0265296, IMG submission 189073) | Groundwater microbial communities from a municipal landfill in Southern Ontario, Canada - Pumphouse #1 | ecosystem: Environmental > Aquatic > Deep subsurface > Groundwater | place...
TCATCGGATACGACGCAAAGCGCTCCTGCCAAAGATGACCCTTCCATTTTTCTCGAAAGTTGACATGCCGTGTATAACGGCGATGAGCCTCTCCCATAGCGTGACGTAAGCTGTCAGAATGCCTTGGAAGGGCTATGAAATGAACGTGGTTAGGCATGAGGCAATAGGCCCACACAACAACTTCGTAACGCCTACAGGAAGCGGACATCATGACCATATATTCCCGATAATCTTCGTCGCAGAAAAAAGTCTGCATCCGGCGATTGCCACGCTGTGTAATGTGGTGAGGTATTCCTGGTATGACGACTCTTGCTATCCTTGCCATGCCCTGATTTCTACCGCGATTCTTCCTAATTGTCAATAATTAAGTATACTGTCCCCAGAACTATTCCCTTGCATTTGCTCTTCATACCATACAAAGGCGTCATCCAATTCGTATTGCGCCAATTCAAGAAAGCGAACTCTCATCGCTGGCGATACCTCGCCATCACCTCGTCATAAGGAAGCGTTTTGAGACGGCCCTCTTTATAGGCAGCCCATCGCTTGGCCGCTTCTTCCGCCCATATTTTATCCAGTTCCACATCCGGCTGATCCAGTTTTGCCAGGATCATATCAACAAGCATCGCCTTATCCGTATCCGGTAATTCCTCAATCTTCTTTGCAAGTTCTTCCGTTTTCGATCTCATCCGTATCACCTCCTTCAAGGTAAGGATAATCTTAAAATGTCAGAATTTCAAATCGAATCGCTTGATCAGGCCTTTATTGACGAATTTTCTTTTAACAGAGCGAAGTGTGCATCGGCGAACTCTTGAATGCTTTGTGGCAATCTACGGTAACAATCCCAGAAGGCCGATGAGGCAAAGTGGTTCAAATGCGTTTCGTCTTTCCCGCCTTGTGTTCCTCAACGGCGCTTTGCACCAACCTGTCCAGCTTGCCGGTCTCGCTATCCATTTCTATCTGACGATCCCATTCGGCTGCATCAAATTCGATAAACCAGGAGCGAAAAGCGGCCCGTTCACCGGGGCTGAATTGTTTGACAGTCTGCTCAAGCATTTCGACTTGTGACATGGTCATTCTCCTTTATGGTATCTTCTTTTTCTCCCAAGATGGCTTTAATCTTAGCATTTACATCAAATAAAAACAACCGGCGGGCGCCAGGGGAATATTCTCAAGGGTGACATCGGGCAAGCGGCCTTGCCCTAAAACCTCAGTGGCGTCAAGTATTTCGATTCCAACAAGCTTTTCATCCAGCCCGATGTTCAGTACAATCTCCTCATTCAGTCTCACAGTGCGGCATTCATGTTTGCCTTCAATCAGCCTGATGTAAAGGGCGTCGATTTCTGGATCATAACTGATTTTCATCGCTCTCTCCTTTCAAAAGAAAAACGTGTAAACGGTAATAACGATCGTTTCCGTCTTGCTCTTTCATGGCCCCTGTTATGTCAACGTCAGACTGCACTGCTTACACCTGAAAACCTTCCCCTACAAAACCACGCCAGTCTTCCACTATCTCAAGAAGCGGTAAAACATCCACCAGGCCATCATTACAGCCATTCACGTGGGCACCGGCACTGCTCCACTTGTAAGACCACGGTTCCTTTGCAAGACCGGCACGAAACGGATTCAACTCGATATAGCGGGCTGCGGCAAGAAGATGCTTTTCATTCATCGGATAAGATGCAAAGCGCTCCTGCCAAAGATGACCCTTCCATTTTTCTCGAAAGTTGACATGCCGTGTATAACGGCGATGAGCCTCTCCCATAGCGTGACGTAAGCTGTCGGAATGCCTTGGAAGGGCTATGAAATGAACGTGGTTAGGCATGAGGCAATAGGCCCACACATCAACTTCATAACGCGACAGGAAGCGGACATCATGATTATATATTCCCGATAATCCTCGTCGCAGAAAAAAGTCTGCATCCGGCGATTGCCACGCTGTGTAATGTGGTGAGGTATTCCTGGTATGACGACTCTTGCTATCCTTGCCATACCCTGATTTCTACCGCTATTCTTCCTAATTGTCAATAATTAAGTATACTGTCCCCGGAACTATCCTATACTGTCCCCGGAACTATCAGGAACTATCAGGCATGAGGTAATAGGCCCATACATCAACTTCGTAACGCCTACAGGAAGCGGACATCATGACCATATATTCCCGATAATCTTCGTCGCAGAAGAAAGTCTGCATCCGGCGGTTGCCACGCTGTGCAATGTGGTGAGGTATTCCTGGTATGACGACTCTTGCTATCCTTGCCATACCCTGATTTCTACCGCTATTCTTCCTAATTGTCAATAATTAAGTATACTGTCCCCGGAACTACTCCCGGAACTACTCGAACTGGAATTCACCACTATCCCCAGAACTAAAGTATACTGTCCCCAGAACTCACCCATGAGAACATTGATAAAAAAAAGTATACTATATAAAGCACTATTTTTTATAAAGTCATTTTTAAAATAGCAATGAACTACCCCGCAGCAAGCTACGGGGTATCGCTGGTTCCTTATCGTTCCGGCGAAGCAAGCTTCGGGGAATTATACCCGTAGAGATTAAAATAGAAATAATCCAATATATTTCCAGTTGGATTAATGTATTGATGTCCGGATTTGAAAAACAACTTTTCAGGAAGTACACCACGGGAAAAGCTGCACAATAATTTTCCTATGGTCGGTCGTTGGTCATTCTTGCACTGTCCACCTACGAAGCCGTAACTTTCAGCGCTGAATTGATGTGAGGATTACCTGTTGAACGATATTCTTTAAAATACTTAGCGCTCCACAATCTACCCGCCTCCATGAAAGCAGAACCGCTCTTTTCGAAGATTATCGTCTCTGCAAGCTACGGCGCGGTCTATCAAGTGCGACACGCGAGATATCAAGGTCGACACCCTGCGGAATGCGCCAATGGACGTTTCCTGCTGCGCTGTAGAGGCGGACGCGATGCTCACCAACAAAGGAAAAATTATAATTCTTGAGTCGAATGTCCTCACCGCAGAATTGATGCCGAGATCCAAAATAAGACAATTGACCCCAGCGTTCGTTATTAACTATTTTAACGGGTATTGTAATAGATTCTGTTGACATGGTCCCTATCGGCGCCGGACGCCCTGTTTTTTTAATACTTCAAGCGTATCATTTACTACCTGGACAGAAATGCACAGCGCGTCAGCAATATCTTGCGTATTTATTTCAGTGCGCCCCAAGGCCCGGATGGCTTGAATATGGGTAAAAATCGCAAGTTGTAATTGTCTTTTTGAGGCAGGAGGGGGACCTGGGGATGGAGATGGGGCTACCATAATATTAGCGCTGGTGCTTGCGGTGCCTCCGGTTATGTAATTCCCTGTGGCGTAAAATTTCATTTCGGTTTTCTCCGATTCTCCCTGCTTCTTGTCTATCAGATTATTTTTCGTGTCGGATTGGGCCGTGCTCTTGTTCATAGCTCTCCTTCTGAACTGTCAGTGCCGTTATTAGTCCGTCGACCAATCTGGGCGGTATAATTAGCTGTAGAAGTGGTTCGACTGGCACATTCTTTCCCTTACTCGCCAATTCAGTCTGTTCGGGTGTCAAATGGGATGGGGTCCGTAGAACATAAATCAAGAAATCAAACTCGGAATGCGTCACAGCCGCGTAGTTGATGTAGTAAGCGGGAGTATCTGGTTTTGGATCTGGCGTTATCTTCACCTCTACCCGCTCAGGCAAGTGCTCACTTTTGACTTTCTTGCCAGGTATCTTTTTTGCCATATCGCTCCTCCTTTGTTTAATTGGTATAACGTCAAGGGTCTTCCCAGAGCAACATGTTCGTTGCAGCTTGGGATACCTATTGGTTTCAATAATTTGCCTTTGATTGCCTCGTTATTCGAAAAACATGGTGAAGCATTGCTTTCAATTTTTGTAAGTATAGGAAGGCTGTTTTTGCTTGTCAAGGGATATTATGCATCACGAAAAACATTAGCTGACGATGTGGTTGGGAACGGTGATCCTCATTCATTTTCGGAGTGAAATGATGAATCACTGCATGCTTGGCTTACAGGAAGCAGCCCAACTTTTACAGTGACGGAAAATACGCTCTCAAGACTTTGCGCCTTTCAAACCGGAATCAATGAATTCACTTGAATGGTTATGGTGTTGACTTGTATTTGGAAGAAAGACACCTGGGCCAAGTATGCAAGAACCAGATGAGCCATATTTATAAAATTTCATTCTCTCCCCTCGATAATCGCAATCTCTTCTTCAGTCAGACCGTAAAGCTCGTACACGATCCGGTCAATCTCCTTCTCCAGCGCCGAGGTATCCGCTGCCGGGTCGGCTGCCTTGGCGGCGAGGATGTGGGAGACCAAGTCCACTATGCCTTTGCGTTGCTTTTCGGAGGTACATTTGATGGCAAGCTTCTCAACATGCTCCTTCTTGACTTCCGCAAGCGCTTCCCCCTTTTCAGGGTTCAACCACTGAAAGTAATAGTTGAGCAAGCGGGAATTCAGAAGACCAAGAATGAACCGCAGATCATACTTGCTATCCCGTTGTACAATGGTGTGCATGTTGTTCATGCAGACAAACTGCTTTCGGTCCAGCGTGGCGATGAGGGAATCCCCTGTCTGACGAATGATAATCTTCTCAGGCGCATCGAACCCCGCCGAGGGACGCGGCTCTGCAAGATAATCCCCGTATTTGATCCACCGGTTGCCATTCCATTTGTTTGTGTACTTATCAATGTCGCGTCCCCTCAAAAGCGGGCGATAGGATTTGTCCTTGCAAAGCGTTGCGTCAAAAACTCTGTTGTCAACAGTCGCCCTTGTCTGCTTTGGAACACCTTTCCCAACTTGGTATGGTTTCATTCCGACCGTAACAATACAAAGGTCTTTTAAAAGAACGCTATTGCTCATGACCTTCTCAATTATCGACTCATGGCTGGGATCAAAGAAGATATTAACAGGCTCACCGTCGAGGGTAGCCCACTTCGATTGCTCGACAACCCTAACTGACGAATCGCCTTCGCTTACCAGTTTGACCGTGACACTGTTGGAGTATGGAGGCTGGTTTCGAATGATGACAACTTCGTTATCGACAACTGCATCGAAGACCTTGCGAGCATAGTGCGCAATTTCCTGAACACTCTTCTCTGTGAACACGAACCTGCGTATTTTTTTCAGTTTCAGATTGGTCAGCCAGGGATTCGGAATGATGAAATCGACAATCCCTCCGGGTGAAAGCAAATCAAAAGACCGCTCGACAAAGAGCAGGTAACTGTCGAGCTGATAGTCTTGGTGGCGGAAGAGGCGCAGTAGCCTGTGTTTCTCCGCTTCGGAGAACTTGGCGCCATACGGCGGGTTCCCGATGACCACATCAAACCCGTTCCGCACGCCGAACATCCACTCGGGATCGAAGAAGGGGGCGGAGGCGTTCTGGTCGTAAGGGTCCCAGCCGGCAAGCTGTTTCGCCGTGGTGTCGCCCCAGCCATCGCGTTTAAGTAACTCCGCAATTTCGGCGCGGAGTTTTTTATCCAGTTCCCGGCATTTGGCTTTACTGGCTGGAGTCCTGGCGTTGAAGTGCTTCTCCCGCACCTTGTGCAGATCCGCCTCCTTGGCGTCAATGTCGGGATTGCGGAACGCTGCCTGCCTTGGTTTTTCGATCCCGATCAGCGTGTTGGCGGCGACAAACTTGGTTTCCAGGTTGGGCAGCGGACGCACGCCAAGGTTTGTTGCGTCCGGGTCCACCCGCTGATCCACGATCAGCGAGATGAAAAACCGCATTTTGGCAATCTGGACGGCGATGGACTGGATATCCACGCCATAGAGGCAGTTCTCAATCAGGTAGAGCTTGCGTCCGTAATCCAGTTCGTTGCGTTCAAACGCCTCCTCGATGCCGACGATCTGCTGTTCCAGTTCCCTGACGGTACGTTCGCGGATGGCAGCGTCTTCGATCTTCTCCGCCATCGCTATGGCGTCGCGCACACGCTTGATTTGCCGCTGCTCCCATTGCTTGTTATGAGGGTCGAGCTTGCCGAGGATGAACACCAGTTTGTGTAAGATGCCCATCGGGAACGCGCCGGAGCCAACCGCCGGGTCCAGCGCCTTCAGGCCGTCAATCGCGGCGATCAGCACTTCGGTTTCCCGTGCATCAAAATCATGGCCGCTCTCCTCCCACGACACCAGCCGCCGGAGTCTCTCTTCCGTTGCCTTTTCATCCTCTGCGGGTAGCCTCCCCTTCAGGAATGCGATCAAGGCCTCGTCCACCATGTAGTCCACGATCTCGCGCGGGGTGTAGAACGATCCGGTCTGTTTGCGGGCCGTAGCGCCGGTTTCGGGATTATAGGCGGCAAGCAGGTTCTCGAATACCTTACCGGAGAGCTCCGGATCGAGTGCGACTTCCTGTTCGATGGGCGTGTTTTCCTCAATCGTGAAGTGGTATCGTTGAAGGGTGTGGATGAGCCCGCGCACCCGGACCTTCCTGAATCTCTTGTTGCCATAGTCCGCGCTGAGGTCTTCTTCGCGCTCAGGTCCGAAGAACAGGAAATCAGGGACAACCGGCTGGCTGTCCGGCCGTCGGGAGAAACCGTCAATGCGCACGTAACGCGGCCTGACGCCTTCACCCAAATCCTTGTCCAGACACTCGAACAGGCCGCCGTTGAGAAAGGGGATGTTCTTGAACAACGCCAGCGCCTCATCGGGCTTCTTAAACAAATCGCGATAACGGTAAAGACTGTGCGCCATGAAGTTCTGCTCATCCCGTGCCCAGCCGCGCTTGTCCATCTCGGTGTTCAACGTGGCGAAGAACAGGTTTTGCAGGAGCGCCTTATAGAAGACGGAGTCGTTCCCGGCATTATTGTCCGGGGCGAATCCGTCGAGTAGTTTATCCAGGCGGCGCTGATCGAACAGTTCCTCAGGAATCAGCCCCTTTTCCTTCACGAACCAGCAGAAGATCAACCGCGTGATCATGCGGATCACACCGATGTGGTCGTGCCCATCAGCCTCCTTGGGCGCATCCCTGGGGAAATGAACATGCTTCAGCGCCCAGAAGTACCAGTTGGCGAGTTCCTTGTAAAACGCCTTCGTGACAGCTTCGACGTTGAAGGCTTCGTCGTGGCGTGTTTGGATCTCCAGGGCAGGAATGCCGGACAGTTCTTTCCCGAACGACGCAAGATCCAGCATCTGCAGCCGCTCGGCGGCTGTGCGCAAACCACCGTCGGCTCGCACGGTAATCCGGCGGAAAATGCGCCGCTTCTCCGCCTTTTCGTCATACTTGATGTTCAGGAAATGCCATGCGGATTGCGCTGTGTCGGAAAATACAAACAGGCAATAGGGATGTTCACGGATCAACTGGTTGACGATAGGCCGCTCAAGATTTCTCTGAAGGCTGTCGGAGGCCAGGCGGCAATACAGCACATGAAACGCACGATCCTCGCCGCCGCCGGCAAACAGGATGGGGTCATCGAGCAGCGCATTGCGGGCGGAATCCGGCCAGCCGCGCATACTGAGGGGCTTGTTTTCACGCTCGTAATTCAGCTCTATCCAGAACAGTTCCTTCAGGGCATCGAGCCCCCGCAGTTGCTCCAGAAGCTTCAATACGGTCTGCTTACGTTCGCGAACAGGCATCAGCCCCTCTTATGACCGGATTATTGGTCTATGTCATCATGGCATAATTTAAATAAACCGATTTTCTATCGAAACGTGGTTTTATTGTGAGGTCGATCATCTGAGCATCTCCATGGCCAGCCGAACTATCTGCTCCACAGTAATGCCGAACTTCTCGTACAGCACTGAGGAAGGAGCGCTGGCGCCGAAGCCGTCCATGCCGACCACCTTACCATCCAAGCCGATGTAATGTTCCCAGCCCAGTTTGATGCCTGCTTCTACCGCTATCCGGGCCTTCACGTCAGGCGGGAGCACATATCCACGGTAATCCGCCGGTTGCCGGTCAAAGAGTTCCCAACTGGGAAGGGAGATGAGCCTCACCCTGAACCCTTCCGCTGCTATCTTTCTGCCCGCTTGCAGGGCAATGTGTACTTCTGATCCCGTACCGAGCAGAATCATATCAGGCCGACCGCTGGAAGATTCCCAGAGGATATACCCGCCCCTCTGGAGACCATTGGCCGGGGCAAGTTCTGTCCGATTCAGAACGGGCAGATTCTGACGGCTGAAGACAAGAACAGTGGGACCATTCTGGTTAAGGATGGCCGCCCGCCACGCCTCCACCGTTTCATTGGCATCAGCAGGACGAATAACGGTCAGATTGGGCACTGCCCGCATATTCATCAGATGCTCGACCGGCTGATGTGTCGGGCCGTCTTCACCAAGACCGATGCTGTCGTGCGTAAATACATAAATGACTCTAATGCCCATCAATGCGGCAAGACGCATGGATGGGCGCATGTAATCGGAAAAGGTTAAAAACGTAGCTGTATAGGGGATAACCCCGCCGTGGAGGGCTATTCCCGACGCAATGGCAGCCATAGCGTGTTCACGGACACCAAAGTGCATATTGCGTCCGCCGTACCCCCATTCACCACCAACTTTGCCCTGTACACATTCCTCCGGTAACGACGGACTCTCAAAATCACCAAACCCCTTGAGCCAGGTAAAGGTAGAGGGATTAAGATCCGCCGATCCCCCCATGAGTTCAGGTAGTTTGGGGGCAAGCGTCTGCATCACGGCTTCGGAAGCCTTACGGGTAGGTATATCCTTAGACCCTTCAGGATAGTCAGGTAAAACCGACTCCCAGCCCTCCGGGAGATCACCTTTTGTAACGCGATTAAATTCATCAGCGAGCTCCGGCCATGTTCCGGCATAACGGTTGAAAGTTGTTTGCCATTCATCCTCCCGGGTTTTACCGTTTGTCAGGACCTTGCGGAAACAGACCTTGACATCGTCAGGAATAAAGAAAGGAGGCTCCGCGGGCCAACCGAGATTGTTTTTTGCTTCCCGCAACTCATCCTTACCAAGGGGAGAACCATGTGCATCACAAGTATTCTGTTTATGGGGCGCTCCGTAACCGATAATTGTGCGAATACAGATAATCGAAGGACGTGCGGTCTCTTCTTTTGCTTTGCTTATAGCTGTGTCAATAAGGTCAACATTATTACCATCTTCCACGTGCTGGACATGCCACCCGCAGGCATCGAACCTCTTGCCCACATCTTCGGTAAAGGAAAGGGATGTCGATCCGGCAAGAGAAACACGGTTGTCATCGTAGAGGACAATCAATCTGCCAAGACCAAGGTGTCCGGCGAGCGCACATGCCTCATACACAATACCCTCCATGAGGTCTCCATCACTGGCCATTACATAGGTAAAGTGCTTCACAATCTCACCATCAGGACGGTTAAACCGCGCCGCGAGGTGCGCTTCGGCAACAGCCATGCCCACAGCACTGCTGATACCCTGTCCCAGAGGACCCGTAGTCATCTCAACACCAGGAGAGCAGTGATATTCCGGATGACCGGGTGTTTTACTGTCCCATTGTCTGAATGACTGTAAGTCCGACAAAGTAAGACCATAACCGGTCAAATGGAGAAGAACATAGATAAGCGACGAAGCATGCCCGGCAGAGAGAACAAAGCGGTCGCGATCCGCCCATTGCGGATTAGAGGGATTGTGCTTCAAGTGTCTTGTAAAAAGGACATAGGCCATCGCCGCTGCCCCCATGGGCATGCCGGGATGTCCCGAATTTGCCTTTTCCACAGTATCAGCGGAAAGCAAGCGAATGGTATTGATACATTTTTCATCGAATATATTTTTATCGGTCATATCACATCTCCTTCACCATAAGATTCGAGACCATAACACGCCGCCCCCAGCAGTGCAACCCGGCTATCAAGAACCACATGCACCGGCATTCGTGCAATCAGATCGGACATCCGGCCCTTATTTAGAAAGCTTTTCATAAACCGTCCATTGGTTAAAAAAGGTAATATCCGGGGGAGAATACCTCCCGTCAAGTAGACACCACCCAGGGCCAACACCTTGAGGGCCAGGTTTCCCGCCTCTGCCCCCAAGACAGATACAAATATGTTCATGGTCTCCACACAAAGCCTGGGCGGGTTTACCTGATCGAGGGCAGCCTTTACAATGACCGGAACGGGATCATCCACCCCCGCTAACTTCTCAGCCAGCCATGACGGTTCTTCTGCATAGCCTCTCTTCTTCAGGAACCGATAGATATTAGGCAACCCCCGCCCCGAGCAGACATTTTCATAGCTCACATGCCCTCCTAATTGCTCTATAAGGTCATGTAATAACTCTGCTTCCAGAGAATCGTTCGGGGCAAAGTCGGCATGACCGCCCTCTCCCGCATACCCACGGTAATGCAAGCCATCCCAGACAATAAAAGCTTCACCCAGACCGGTACCCGGGGCAATGACAGCCATATTTCCTTGCGTTATCGGTTGGCCTTTGTTTATGGTGTGAAGATCTGCCGGTCCGAGAAGTAGAACGGCACGGGCAGTAGCTGTCAGGTCGTTAAGCAGGCGGACGGATTGAAGATGCAACGCTGCGCGCAGTTGCCTTTCATCAATAACCCACGGCAGGTTGGTGAGCTTTACCTTACCATCAACAACCGGCCCCGCCACACCAAAACAGGCACTGTTTACAGCTATTCCGGTCTGATACAGGAACTCCCTGACAATGTCTTCCAATCCCGAATATTGTCTATTTATAAAACTCGCCTCTGTGAGAGGTGTCAGAGCATCTTTCTCTGGAGAAAAAATCCCCAGACGGGTCTTGGTTCCACCAACATCACCGGCAAGCAGCATACTTCATGATTCCTCTCTGCAGGTTAGCTCATCCTGAAGCCACTTCATATATTCTCTGCTGCCACCGGCAATAGGCGTAACTATAATCTCCGGTGTTTCATAAGGATGAATCGCTTTGACGGTCTTTTCAATTTTCTCATAAAGGTCTTCCCTGCTTTTCATCAGGCACTGCCACTCCTCCGTCGTTTCAATACTACCCTTCCACCAGTAGGTACTGAAGATGGGACCTGAAATCTGTACACAGCCTGCCAGCCTTTTTCCCACTATGGTTTTCGCAATTTTCGCAGCGTCTTGCTTGGTTCCCGTTGTCGTTAGAACATGAATGTACGATTCCATAAGCTACTCCTTTTAGCAACCAACAAGGACTTAATAACTTTTACCCAAAGATTAATTAAACTCCTGTACAGGGTAAGCAAGCGGCAGGTACAATTTCGTTAACTCTTAACGATGTCCCTGTGATTGATGGTGACAAGATATTTCTTATCTGAAAAATAGGCGCCCAATTGATTAGCCATGACGACGGAACGATGCCTGCCGCCGGTGCATCCCAGGGCAATATTGAGCCTCGACTTGCCTTCTTTTTCATAAAGGGGGATAAGAAAAGCCATTAACTGGAATAACTTCCGGACAAATGTCTTGCTCTCCTTAGAACCCAGGACGTAGTTACAGACATCGGGATTATGACCATCGTAATGTTTCAGTTCTTCTACAAAATAGGGGTTGGGAAGAAATCGGACGTCCAGAGCAATATCCGCATCGGCAGGTAATCCATATCGGTAACCAAACGATGTAACATGAATAACCATTCTTCTAGTCATCGAGGAAGAGAGAAATGTCCTCTGAACGGCGTCTTTCAATTGATGAACATTGTATGATGTAGTATCAATGACCTTGTCGGCCATCTGTTTCAAAGGTGATAATTTCTCTCTTTCCAGCAGGATACCTTCCATAAGAGAACCCCTTACGGACAGGGGATGAACTCTTCTCGTCTCATTGAAGCGGTGCAGAAGAGCCTCATCACTTGCATCAAGAAAAATTATCTCAATTTGGTACCCCTTTTCCTTTAACCGGGCAAATATTTTTTCATGTTTCTGAAGAAAACTGTGTTCCCTCAGGTCCATAACCATGGCAACTCTTGAAATATCATGTAAATCCCGGGACCGTATTTCAAGAAATCTGGGAAGTAAAACAATAGGCAAATTATCGACACAAAAGAAACCGATATCTTCCAGCGCCCTGAGCGCTGTACTCTTACCGGAACCGGAAAGTCCTGTGATAATGACAACACGGAGCTTACTCATCAAACACCCCGAATTCGATGCCCGTTGTACATCCGTCCAATCTTGCCGATTGTATCATCCCCGCATTCCCCTTCTCCATATTTGTATAGAATCACCATACCGCGCGGATGATATATTTTTACTTAACGACAATTTATCACTATGATTTTACAGGGTCAAGGAGGTTTTTTTATTTTAAAATGGTGGATCAAGTTTAACACCGCTCCCCCTTTTTGCCCCCGGTGATATAGCTACATTGAACAGCTCTTTCTATGATTTTTAAAATCAAGGATTGCTTCACCTCCCATTTTCCCTTGACTTTCCTCGACTCTGTAAGGTACTTTCCTAAGTTAGGATTACGCAAAGTAATGTGGGCTATATTAAGGATATGATTACCGGTCAATCATAATTGTAAATTTACAACCAAGGAGGTCATATCATGTCAGTCATTATTGGCGGTGCCATTTCATTAATTCTTGGACTCATAGGAATTATGGGGTGGAGTCACGAATTTTTTATTATTTTAAAAGGTACGGTACCGATTGTCCTCTTGCTGGGCGGTACTCTCGCTCTCTATATTGGTTACGATGAATTACGGGAGAATATTCGTGAGGATAAGAATGAGCAGGAGGAAAAACTGAAAAAAGCCCAGGAAGAGATGGAAGAGATAAAGAACCGAGCCGAACTATACAGGGAAGAACTTGAAAGATTGAAAGAAAAAGCCGGGGAAGGGGAAAAATAATAACCTGGTTGGGGAAATGCGGTGAGCAGGATAATGTTGCAAAAGGTTCCCAGCTACTGCCGCAGAACACCCATCACTTAACCTCTTCCATATAATTCTGTTACTTCTAATAGGTACCTTGTTATGGCTGGTGTGATTTGCCCCGGTAAAAGCCGCCACTGCCAGTTGCCATAAGTGGTACCCGGTCTATTCATCCGAGCTTTCTCACTCAGCCCCAGGATATCCTGCATAGGTACGATAACCGTATTGGCCACGGTCATCATGGCCAGCCTGATAAACTCCTTATGAAGTTGTGTAACGGAGGTCCTGCGGCCAACGTAACGAAAAAAGCTTTCTTTAGCTTCAGAGGTTGCCTCCTTCTCAAACCACCCCCTTACTGTGTTGAGATCATGGGTTGCAGTATAAACCACGGAATTTTGTGGAATATTGTGCGGTGCATAGTCGTTCCCGGAAAGACTATCACCGAAAGCAAAAATCAGCGGCCGCATACCGGGGATATCGTACTTTTGCATGATTTGTGCTACCTTCGGGGTCTTTTCTCCCAGATCTTCGGCAATGACAGGAAGTGAAGGAAATTTTTTAAATAAAGTACGGAAGAAATCTTCCGTGGGAACCTCAAGCCAGGTACCATTCAGGGCAGTCTTTTCGCGTGCCGGGACTTCCCAGTAAGCAATGAATGCTATAAAATGGTCAATCCGGACCACATCATAGCATTGAAAGCTGTGTTCCAATCGTCTAACCCACCAGTCATATCCCCTTTCCCTTAGAACATCCCATCTGTAAACGGGATTACCCCAGAGCTGACCCGTTTTACTGAAACGGTCAGGAGGTACACCGGAAACGAAGGAAGGGGTTTTCCCCCCGTCAAGTTTGAATATTTCTGGATTGGCCCATACATCCGCACTGTCATAAGCGACATACATGGGTAGATCACCGATAATCTGGATACCGTGTCTGTGGCAGTATTTTTTAAGCGAGAACCATTGCTCAAAGAAGATGTACTGGAGGAACTTTTCTCTCTCAATAGAATCGTAAAGTTGTTTACGCACCATTTGAAGGGCATCAGATTCCCTGTCTCTTAACTCCTTGGGCCATTTATTCCAGGGTTTGCTATCATAATGAGCTTTGAGAACCACAAATAAGGCGAAATCGTCAAGCCAACAGGCATTGTCTGAACAAAATCGCTCGTATCCGGCACTATCTTGCTCCATCTTAAATCTTTCATAGCCCAGATGGAAAAGTTTGTTCTTATAATCCCTCACCGCATCGTATTCAACCTGCCCCTTGGGGAAAGAGGGCGGCGATTCAATGTCTGCTTCTGCAAGCAAGCCCTCCCTTGCCATGTATTCAGGGCTGATCAGCAGTGTATTACCGGCAAATGCGGATGTGATACTGTAGGGAGAATAAGAATATATTGAATCAGTGGGATTAAGGGGGAGTACCTGCCATAGCCCCTGCTTGGTCTCGGCTAGAAAATCAGCAAAACGAAAAGCCTCCGGTCCCAGGTCACCTATCCCGTAGGGTGAAGGAAGGGATGTTATGTGCAGAAGTATACCGCTTCTTCTTATTTTCATCGTTTTCTCCCCGTAAATACTCCCTTATGCCTCTTATACTATTGATGGCAAAATATTTTTCCCGCGCCTGTATATCGGAAGGAAGCTCATAATAACGGACTAATCCGCGATCATTTTTTAACAGATCAGCAAAAACATGTTCCTCGAAAGGTTCGCTCCTCGCCAGATGATGCTTTTCCGTGATCGTAAGCCAATTATCCAGTTGAACAAACGCCGCATTAAATACATTCTCCGCATCCTGGCGGCTGCCGTAATGACCGAAACATATCTGGGAGATTTTGCGGGCAGCGATTCTCTCCAGTGAATTTCGGTAAATCTCATAATTAAATACGGGAGGAGTTGCGATCCGAAGATATAACCCCTGATCCAGTGGATAGGTAACGCCTGCTACTTCTCCCGCAAATAAGACGCCGCCTATTTGATAACAAAGATGATGGGATGCGTGGCCCGGTGTCTGGATTACGGTGATAGCTGTCTCGCCTGTTTTTATATATTCCTGGTATTGCAGGCTGTTTGCGGGTACAGGAACAATTTCCCCATATGCCTCTGCCACCTCACCCAGCACCTTACGGGAGCCCTCCCACAATCTCTCAGGAGCAATCATATGGCGGATAGCCTGGGGATGACAGATAACCTGGGCTTCCGGGTAATACTGCAATAAAAGCCCTGTACCGCCTGCATGATCAATATGTATGTGAGTCAGCAGAATATAATCTATCTTTTTCACCTCTTGCTTTTTCAACGCCTCGACAAGAAAAGGAACAGTGGACCGGGGGCCGGGGTCAACCATAATGGTAAGATCATCCAGAGTGTACATCCAGGTGCTGATAAACTTACGAAACCCTTTTAGAGTCTGATTCAGAGGTATGAGAGATAAACGTTCCACTTTAAACACTTCGCTTTATAGTAGAGACTGAACGCACCTTATCCACAATACCGGGTAAAACCTCCAATACATAGTCGATATCTTCTTGCGAAGTCGATCTTCCCAGAGTCAACCGCAATGAACCATGAATAAAATCATGGGAAAGACCTGTCGCGGCAAGGACATGGGATGGTTCAACGGCCGATGATGTACAGGCGGATCCCGTGGCGCAGGCAATGCCCATTCTATCCAGATTCAGGAGCAATGTTTCTCCTTCAATATACCCGATGGATACATTGATATTATTGGGAAGCCTCTTAACCGGATGACCGTTTAAAACGGTATCGCCAATACCATCCAGGATTCCCTTGATCATTTTATCCCTGAGAGAGGTTAATCTAATTGTTTCCTTTTCCATTATTTCGCCGGCCAACTCTACGACTTTGCCGAGACCGGCGATCCCCGGTACATTATGTGTAGACGCTCTACGTCCCCGTTCCTGCCCTCCTCCGTGCATGAAAGAAAACATCCTCGTCCCCTCTCTTACGTACAGTATCCCCACCCCCTTGGGCCCGTATAGTTTATGAGCCGAGGCACTCAGAAGATCTACATTCATTTCATTTACATTTATAGGCAGGTGTCCGAAGGACTGAACCGCATCAGTATGGAACAAGACACCCCTTTCATGGGCTATTGCTCCTATATCGGCAATGGGCTCTATAGTCCCGATTTCATTATTGGCATGCATTATGGAAATTAAGACGGTTTTATCGGTTATTGCCCTTCGCACATCATCGGGATCAACCAGCCCGGTTTTATCAACTTTGAGATAAGTAATATGAACACCTTGTTTCTCCAGATACTTACATGTTTCCAGCACGGCATGATGCTCAATAGCAGACGTTATGATATGATTTCCCTTTTCTTCCATGGCAGAGACAACCCCCTTGATGGCAGTATTGTCACTTTCTGTTCCTCCACTGGTGAAAATAATCTCTTCCGGCTTTGCCGCCAGGAAGGAAGCAATCACCTCCCTTGCATTTTCAACTGCTCTCCTGGCCTCCTGGCCTATAGAATGCAGGCTGGAAGGGTTGCCGAAAACTTCGTGGAAATAAGGCAACATCGCTTCCACTACACGGGGCTCTACTGGGGTTGTCGCTGCATGGTCAAGATAGATACGCTTCATAAAAAACACCTCTGGATGGAAATACAGAAATAGGGTAATGGCAATTGGTCAGGTAGCTTTCCATGGTTTTTCCTGATTCTGAAAACCGGCTGCGGAGAGGGCCTTCGGCTCGTCCTGTCGCCTCATGGATAGTCATATCATTTTGAATAAGGGTAATATATCGGAGACAGAGGATATGTCCCAAGATTTGTGGTACTCCTGAAAGACGTGGAGCAGGGGCTAACTCTTACGGCTGGTCTTGGCCGTGAAGATAGAGATAAGCTGCTTGACCTTCTTGCCTTTGCATTTCGGACAGTTGATTTTAGATTTGTCATGTTCGGTAATGGTCAGTATCAATGAAAATTTATGCCGGCATTTTTCACACCGATAATCATACGTTGGCATCTTACCCCCTCCTTTTTAATAAAAGCGCTAAATTTCTTTTCACCATGTGATTTGCACTTTACCTTAAAGAACTCTTCGCCTCTTTAAATCAGTGTTGTGTCCCCGGAATTCCCCCCTCAGAAAAGCCAAGCATAGTGACAGCATAAAACGTCCAAGGGTTTTAATGGCTGACATTGCGTACATATTTTTGCCCAACGGGGCGCCGCAGGCGTGCCGGGAACAATAAGATCAGCCAGAGCCGGAGTTCCCGGCGATTGGCTGCATCGCTTGGTTACGCAATAATTTCGTTCAGTCCTTCTATCACTTGGGTCAACTCTTCCAGAGATGCTTTACCGATGATTTTCCCGATCCTCTCTACGGACAGTGTTCGGATTTGACTGATTTTGATCCATGATTTTTTAGGTAAATTGGTGGACTTCAGTTCAAGGGTCAGTGGGAACCCGGCCTTTTGTGGCTGACTTGTGATTGCCACAGCTATGACGGTACCTGAATGTTCATTAAATATATCGTGGCTCAAGATCATGACAGGACGCAAGCCTGCCTGCTCATGGCCTCGCACAGGGTTCAAATCTGCCCATCTAATCTCGCCTCTCAGTATTCCGGCCATTGGCTCACATCCTCAGCTAACCCTTCTTCTGCCATAGCCCTTTCAAATGCCGGTTCGAGTTTAGCGCATTCTATAGATAGTCTGCTGCGCTTCATTCGGGTGAGTTTTTCGCCGACAGCTTCCCGGATTGCTTGGCTGCGATTTTGAAAAACATGTTCGCCGACCAGCCTATCCAATTCGCCGATAAAATCCTCGTCCAACGTAATCGCAATTTTTGCTTTACCCATATTAGCCTCCTGTTTTCTGGTATTACATTATATCATACCAGCAGTGAGGTAATCAATTTTAATTTCTATTCTTTTAGCGTAACGGGGCGCCGCAGGCGTGCCGGGAACGCTCAGGCTAAGCTGCGGGCACTCACGAAGTTCGCCAGGTGAGCCGTCAGCTTCAGCCTGTTGATAATAGTTATGGCCTTTCCGCCAGTACAATAAGTTGTCAGGACGAACCAGCAGAATTTGGTTTTTTATAGGGTGCAAAACCAAATTCTGCTGGTTGCCTCCTTTAATCGTGAAGAATATAAAGAGTTATCCAAGACTCAACCCTTAACGAAAAAAGGAGGCAATATGAACTTTTACAATCAGCAACACCGGTATTACTGCGGCATCGATCTGCATGCCAGAAAAATGTACGTCTGTATTCTCGATCAAAAAGGCAAAACAATGGTTCATGAAAATATCAACACCGACCCTGATCTGTTTTTCCAACTCATCTCCCCCTATCTGGAGGACATCGTCGTGGGTGTTGAATGCGTCTTCTGCTGGTACTGGGTTTCAGATTTGTGCGCCAAGCATCAGATTCCTTTTGTT
>Ga0265296_1002539_pt1 | contig 18185 bp, 13 predicted proteins | sample MunlanPumphouse1_FD_189073 | JGI IMG/M metagenome (GOLD analysis project Ga0265296, IMG submission 189073) | Groundwater microbial communities from a municipal landfill in Southern Ontario, Canada - Pumphouse #1 | ecosystem: Environmental > Aquatic > Deep subsurface > Groundwater | place...
AGGAAAGCCCTCATCTCCTATGGTGACGGGTACTCAACCTGTGATGCCTGCCGGAAACCGTTCCGGCTCGACAAGATCTCAAAGCCGGCCATTGCCGATTTCCATGACGACCTCGCAAAGTTTGTCAACATGGATCTCGCCCGGGTAGTGCCGGGTGCACGGCGCGGATTTCAGGCAGTAGCCGGAACACTTGTCGGAAAAGGCGATGCGGTGATCGTATCAGCGCTCGCGCACTATACCGAGTTTCTCGCGGTCGAAAATGCCGGCGGAGTTGTGCGGGAAGTGCCACTGAACGAAAAGAATCTCGTGACCGCAGAAGCAACGGCACAGAAGATCGAAGAGGTCAAAACCGAGACCGGAAAACTCCCGGTGCTCGTGATGATCGACCACTACGATTACCAGTTTGCAAACGAGCACGATATTGCTGCAATTGCAAAAGTATCCCACCAGTACGATATCCCGCTCCTCTACAACGGGGCATATACGGTCGGCGTTATGCCGGTCGATGGCAAGAAGATCGGGGCTGACTTTGTCGTCGGCTCCGGACATAAGAGTATGGCTTCGGTCGCGCCATCCGGAGTTCTCGCGATGACCGAGGAATGGGCGCCCAAGGCGCTGCGGACAACCGCGATGGTCGGGGACCTGACCAAACGGAAGTTCGGGATCAAGGAAGTCGAAATGCTCGGGTGCACGCTGATGGGCGGAACATTGCTCTCGATGATGGCGTCGTTTCCCACGGTCAAAGCCCGTACCCTGAAATGGGATGAGGAAGTGAAGCGTTCGAACTTCTTTATCGACCGCATCCTGAAGATTGGCGGCAGCAGGGTGCTCTCGGAGTACCCGCGCAAGCACACGCTGACCAAGGTCGACACAACCGGCAGCTTCGACACGATTGCCCAGACTCACAAGCGTCGCGGGTTCTACCTCAGCGATGAATTGTCGTCCCGGGGGATCGTTGGTGAATTTGCCGGTGCAACCCGGACCTGGAAGCTAAACACCTACGGCCTTTCTGACAAGAAAGTCCGGTATCTCGCTGATGCATTCACTGAAGTGGCAGAAAAATATGGCCTTTCGGTGTCGCCGTAAGCCAGTGTGAATCCGAATTTGAAAATCATAAAGATCGAGGGACAAGGACCACGATCCTGACTCCCCTCTCCTTGGCATGGAGAGAAAAATCCAGACAAAATAACCATCCAATGAATTGAAAAAACAAAAAGAGGAACTCCCCATGACAGAAAAGAAATTCCATCTTGGAACCACCTCCCTCCATGCAGGACAGGTGCCCGATCCGACAACCGGATCCCGGGTTGTACCGCTTTACCAGACCTCCTCCTACGTGTTTAAGAACACTGAACACGCAGCAAATCTCTTCGGCTTAAAAGAGCTCGGGAATATCTATACCCGGCTCATGAACCCGACCACGGATGTCTTTGAGAAGCGGATAGCCGCCATCGAAGGCGGGACCGGTGCCTTAGCTACCGCATCGGGAGCTGCTGCAATTACGTACGCGATCCTGAACATCACCCGGCCCGGGGATGACATTGTCTCGGCCGACAACCTGTATGGCGGCACGTACGAGTTCTTCCACTATACCCTGCCGAAGTTCGGACGGCATGTGATCTTCGTGGACTCCTCAAAACCTGAAGAGTTCAAAAAAGCGATCACCGGAAAGACAAAAGCCCTCTATGCAGAGACGGTCGGCAACCCGAAACTGGATGTCCCGGACTTTGAAAAGATTGCTAAAATTGCCCATGAAGCGGGCATTCCTTTCATCGTTGACAACACCACCGGTGTCGGGCTTGTCCGCCCGATTGACTACGGTGCGGATATCGTTGTCCACTCGGCAACCAAGTATATTGGCGGCCACGGGAACTCACTGGGAGGTGTCATCGTCGATTCCGGTAAGTTTGCCTGGAATAATGGCAAGTTTCCCGAGTTCACTGAACCTGACCCGAGTTACCACGGCCTGAAATACTGGGAAGCATTCGGGAATTTCCCGGGCCTTGGCAATGTTGCGTTTGTCTTTAAAATCCGGGTCTCACTCATGAGAGACACCGGGGCCGTGCTCAGCCCGTTCAACGCCTGGCTCTTCCTGATCGGTCTTGAGACACTCCACCTGAGGGTCCCCCGTCACTCGGAAAATGCGCTTGCAGTTGCCAGGTTCTTAGAAAAGCATCCAAAGGTGGCATGGGTAAACTACCCGGGACTCCCTGCCAACCCCAACCATGAGCTCACGAAGAAGTACCTTACAGGTGGATACGGACCCCTTGTCGGTGTCGGCATAAAAGGGGGAGAGACAGCGTCGAGAAAATTCATCGACAGCCTCAAGCTCTTCAGCAACCTTGCCAACATCGGGGACTCTAAGAGCCTTGTGATCCACCCGGCGTCAACGACTCACCAGCAGCTCACCGTTGAAGAACAGAAAAAGACCGGAGTTACTCCCGATGCGGTCCGGCTTTCGATTGGTACCGAAGACATTGAGGATATCATCGCGGATCTTGAACAGGCACTTGCCGTGATATAATGAACCCAGTTGCCGTCAGACCCTCGGATACTATCCATGACATTCTCGCAGAGATCTCTGCTTTACGGGACGGTGTGTGTAGATGATCAAAGGGTCTGTGGGCATGGTAACAACACAATACTATCACCATTCCTCCCCGCTCGTACTGGAGAGCGGGGATAGCCTTCCCACTGTTACTATTGCGTACGAGACATACGGTAAACTGAACCGGGATCGCAACAACGCCATTTTGATCTGTCATGCCCTCTCGGGCGATGCCCATATCGCGGGATTTTTAGAAGGCGAAGACAAGCCCGGATGGTGGGATGCAATAGTCGGACCGGGTAAGGCATTTGATACCGACCGGTATTTTATCGTCTGCTCGAACGTAATAGGCGGATGCAAAGGATCGACCGGGCCATCGTCGATCAATCCGCAAACGGGAAAACCGTACGGTGCAAAATTTCCCGTCATAACTATCAGTGACATGGTACATGCCCAGAAATTCCTCATCGATCATCTCGCAATCCCGCAGCTCTACGCGGTTGCCGGCGGATCGATGGGCGGCATGCAGGCGCTCCAGTGGACAGTCAGCTACCCCGACATGATGAAAAAAGCGATCGTGATCGCGGCGACCGGTTACTCCACGCCCCAGCAGATCGCGTTCAATGAAGTGGGACGTAAAGCAATCATCTCGGACCCGGAATGGAATGGCGGGAATTATTACGATACGAAATCGTACGATGCGCCGGGCCCGGTCAAGGGTCTTGCCCTTGCACGGATGGTCGGCCACATCACGTATCTTTCCGACGAGTCGATGCACGCGAAGTTCGGGCGCTCGCTCCAGTCCAAAGACCGGATCGGGTTTGACTTCTCGACTGATTTTGCTATCGAGAGTTACCTCCATCACCAGGGCGACACGTTCACCCAGCGGTTCGATGCGAATTCGTATCTCTACATAACAAAAGCGATCGATTACTTCGACCTGACACACGATGGCTCGCTGGTAAAGGGACTTACTGGAGTAAAGGCGGGATTCCTCGTAATCTCGGTCTCTTCCGACTGGCTTTATCCTCCCTACCAGTCACTGGAGATCGTGTCAGCCCTCACCGCAAATGAACGGGAGGTCCGGTACAGCGAGATCCGTTCCAACTATGGTCACGACGGGTTCCTCTTAGAAGCAGGTCAGGTCAACTACCTGATTGCGCAGTTCCTCTCACGGACCGTTGTCAGCGATGTGATGATACGGGATGTCCCGACGATTGAAGAGGGTGCGACAACCGCAGTGACCGCACGCCGGATGATCAACCTCGAGGTCAATCATCTGCCGGTATTGTCAGGAGACGGCCATCTTGTAGGTATTGTGACGTCGTGGGATATTGCAAAAGCCGTTGCGAAGAATTTCCTCTGGCTTGATGAGATCATGTCGAAGAACGTGCATACAACCACACCGGATGAACCGATTGAAGCTGCCGCAAAGAAGATGGAGGAGCACTCCATCTCGGCCCTGCCGGTGGTCGATGCCGATCAGCGCCTGATTGGTCTTATCACCAGCGATGCGATCAGCATCCTTGTCGGGAGAGGGAACTCGTGAGGATCCTCTCCATCCATGCCACGTCGATGTGGTACCATGCCACCCAGAAGACCAAACTGGCAGAACCTGTCACTACACACGAGGACCGGATGGAGGAATGTGTTGTCCTCTTCTGCTGTGTTGAGAAACTCGATGAGAAAAATCCCGGTAATGTGATTGTAAGTGCTGCAAAAAATGTCCGAAAGCGACTATCGACCCTCGGGGTGAACCGGGTGTTGATCTACCCGTATGCCCACCTGACAAGCACCCTCGGTTCCCCACAGGTGGCCCTTGCAATCCTCACGGGACTTGAAGACAACCTTCGTGCAGAATCCGTGGAAGTGAAGCGGGCACCATTTGGGTGGTACAAAGAATTTGAGATCCGGGGCAAAGGTCACCCGCTCGCGGATCTCTCGATGACGATCTGCCCCTACGAGGGAACGGAATGCGACTTCACCTGCCCGTACTGCCATCACCCGTTTAAAGAAGCAGATGCCGTGCATGTCTGCCAGCAGTCCGCCAGTTGTACCGGCACTAGTTCCGGAAATGGAGGTAAAAATGACTGAATCAACTGAAATACCCGGCAAAGGTAATGGTAAAGCGCTCCTCCTGCTTGGTTGTCCGGAAGCACCGGCCCAGCAGGCAATTGCCCTGTACCTTGCGTACCAGCTTCGCTCGCACGGATCGGAACTCCTTATCACCGGCAACCCATCGGTGCTGAACCTGCTTAAGGTCTCTGACCCGGAGAAGCACTATATCGGGGAGATGAAAGTGCTTGAGAAGTGCATCGAAGAGATCGTCGAGAAACGCCGGGCTGCTGATCTCTGCGTGGTCTGTGCGCATAATGATGCGGCGATAGCATACGCGGCAACAATGCGTCACCTCCTGCCTCAGAGCCGGCTTGTGGTAATCATCTTCGGCAAGGATCCCGAACCGCTCGCGGCCTCGATTGATTTCCCGTGCGAGAAGATCGTAGAAAAAGCAGTGCACAACCCGATGCAACTGAAGGCAAAGGTCAACGAGGTGTTCGGATGGGCTGCATCGAGAACCTGAAGTACGAGATGATCCTCCCGCTCGGGGCGTCCTTTAAGGAATGCCGGGAGTACGTGGAGAAGAATTTTGCCGAAGTCTGGTATGTCGATCCCGGCTACAAGCTCTTCGATGAGTACATCATAGGCCTCCCGCCGATTGCGCTCGGGCTTGATGGGGGAAAGATCGTATTTCCGTATACCAAACCCTGCCACGGGACGTACCTCCTGCGGATTGAAGATACAGACGAAGCGGATCGCGTCCGTAAAACTGCGAGAAAGAAAAAATAACCGGTGAAATAACTTCATGAAAAAACAATGGCTTGTCCGTTATTCTGAAATATTTTTAAAATCCGATCCGGTTCGCCGGCAGTGGGAAAATGTACTCATAGCAAACATCATCGAAGTAATGCCGGGCATCCATGTAAGAAACGAGCGGGGGCGCATCTGGCTCGACGGGGATGTGAAACCCGATCTGTTGAAAAAGGTTTTCGGGATTGTATCGTTTTCCGAAGTCGAACACATAAAACTTGACGAGATAGAATCCAGTCTTCCGGATTATTGTCGAAGGCATGGGATTGACAAGGCAAAAACATTTGCAATTAAAATGAAGCGGGTTGGCACTCATTCTTTCAGCTCGAACGATAAGGCGATCGAATACGGCAACCTGCTCCGTTCAGAATTCCCGCACCTTAAAGTGAATCTCGCCAACCCGGACAAAGAGATCCATATCGAGATCCGGGATAAAGAGGCCTATCTTTACGATAACGTGACAAAAGGTGTAGGTGGACTCCCGCTGGGTGTCGAAGGCACCCTTGTCGCACTGGTGTCGGGAGGTATCGACTCCCCCGTTGCAGCGTGGATGATGATGAAGCGGGGGTGCCGGATCATCCCGCTCTTTGTTGCGCTCGACACATTCCTTGATGAGACCACGATCGCCCGGGCCAGGCGAGTTGTTGAGCAACTGGCACAGTACCAGCCCGGCATCGAACTGACGGTGATTGCTGACTCATATCTTGCGCATGCAAAAGCTGAGCTCGTAAGCCGGCATCTTGAGAAGTACACCTGCATCTTCTGCAAGCGCCGGATGTACCGGGTGGCAACCGCCTATGCAAACCGGGTAGGGGCAAAAGGGATCGTGACCGGTGAATCCATCGGGCAGGTTGCAAGCCAGACCCTTGACAATCTTGTTGTTCTCACTGATGCCGCAGAGATCCCCATCTATCGTCCACTCATCGGGTTTGACAAGGAAGATACCATACAGGTTGCCCGGCAGATAGGGACATTTTCGGAATCCACGTCATCGGCATCCGGGTGCAAAGCGGTACCCGGCGGACCGTCAACGAAAGCAAAATTAGAGACAATCCGGGAGATTGAAAATAATCTGAAAGCCACCGGCATACCCATTCCGGGCTGATTTTTTAGGGCATATTTTCCTAAAAAAAGAATAAAACAAATCTTTTTTGCTATTTTTTATCCAGGGGACCATAATTATTCCCGATAGTACATCCTCATCATCAGTGCCGACTACAACCCAAAGGCAGTAACTACTAAATACGTTCAGGATTCAGGTACGGTTGTTTACCTGCGGAGAGATTCTTTGAAATGAGATACGTGAGAGAGTTTGGGATATTTCTAATCTTACTCATTATCTGTGGATTCCTGCTCTTATCCGTATACAATAATGTAGAATCAACAACCATTTCCCAGCTCAATTCCGTGCAGATGGTTCATGCCAAACAGGCTGCTAACAGCATCGAACGATTCTTTTCTACCTACAATAATACCCTGTCATTCCTTGCGGAAAATAATCACATCATCACTATGGATCCGGAAGGACGGGTGCTGATAAAGGAATTTTTCGTCCGGCATTCAGAGGATATTGCATCCATAACCCGCGTAGACAAGAATGGGATTATTCTCTATACCTACCCGTACGAATCCTCAACCGGGGCAAACATCTCGTCCCAGGCTCATGTCCGGAAGTCCATAACCGAGCAACGGGTTGTAATCAGTGATGTATTTACCGCAGTCCAGGGGTTCCGGACGGTTGCCTTTGCCATGCCGGTGTTTAAGAACGGCACGTATGATGGCAGCCTCACCATACTGATTCCGTTTAAGCAGTTAACCCAGAAAGATCTTGAATCGATCAGGCTCGTCAATACAGGATATGCATGGGCGATCAGTCAGAAAGGGACCATCCTTTACACCCCGTATCCAGATTTGATTGACCATTCTGCCTTTACAGTGTATAACAAGTCGCCGACTGCCATTTCATTTATATCAGAGGCGGTGAACGGTAAGCCCGGCATCTCGTCCTACACGATCGAAACAACACGGACAAGTAATGACGGCCCGGAAAAATTCCAGGCTGCATATTACCCGGTAATGATTGGCGATACCCACTGGTCGATCATTGTTGCAACTCCCGAGCGTGAGATCCTCAGTACCCTTCAGGGGTTCCGCAATAATCTCATCATCATTTCAGGAATTCTGGTCATTTCCCTGTTCTTCTTTGCCTATTATACTACCCGGGCGTGGGGGATTGTAAAAGAGGAGGAAAAACGGAGAACTGCTGAAAAGGCGTTACGGGAAAGCGAACGGAATTATCGTTCCATGCTTGAAAACATGCAGGAAATATTTTACCGGAGTGACAAGGAGGGGAATCTTATTATGATCAGTCCCTCTGGTGTTGCATTACTGGGATATTCCTCCCGTGAAGAAATGCTGGGTAAAAAGATCTCATCGTTTTATGCAGATCCAGAGGACAGGGAGAAATTCCTGCAGACAATAAAAGAAACGGGATCGATTACCAATTTTGAAACACGACTGAAAAAGGCTGATGGGACGGTCATGACGTTTCTTGCAAGCAGCCATATATACACAGATGCCGGGGGAAATCCTCTCGGGATTGAGGGAACACTGAGGGACATCAGTGATCGTAAACGAACCCAGGTGGAGTTGCACCTCAAGAGCGAGGAGCTCAGTGCTGCATATGAGGAGATGACTTCAACTGCTGAAGAGCTGAGGCAGAATTATGATGAACTCCATAAGAGTCAGCAGGCGCTGCAACAGTCAAGGAAGAAACTGAACCTCTTAAACACTATCACATTCCAGGATATCCAGAACGCGCTTTTCAGTCTTGAAGGATATATTGAACTGCAAAAAGTACTTCCAATGGATGAACGAGCCGGCGCCTACGTAAAAAAAGAGAAAGAGGTGGCGGCAAAAATATCAAACTCGCTCGCGTTTGCCAGGATTTACCAGGATCTCGGGATTAGGCCTCCCCTTTGGCAGAATGTCAATCAGACCTTACTATTTGCTATCTCACATCTTGATATATCAAAAATTTCCCGCAAGGATGACGTAGACGGTCTGGAGATCTATGCTGATCCCATGTTAGAGACCGTCTTTTTCAATCTTGTCGAAAATGTGACGAAGCATGGAAAAACCGCAACAGAAATTTCCTTCTATTACAGTGAAACAACCGACAATCTCATATTATTCTTTGAAGATAACGGTGCAGGAATTCCGGATGGGGAAAAAGAAAAAATATTTGAACGAGGATATGGTTCACAGAAGGGCATGGGATTATTCCTTGCACAGGAAATACTCGGCATCACCAATATTTCCATTAAGGAGACTGGGGTGTATGGCCAGGGTGCCCGTTTCGAAATTACCGTGCCGAAAGATGAATTCCGGTTTATAGATCGGGAAAGTCGCCGGTAACTCCGGTTTTTCGCTCGTATTCCCCTTGAATCTCCATGACCTCACTACCGGATAAATGGATTCCTCACACGTTATGGATGCCTGAAGAGGACGGGCATGATATGGAGTACAGCTCAAAAGTTCATCATTTGATATCCACCTTATTCTCCATGCTTTTCGCTCATATGGCCTTACCGGTTCCCTCACAAGAATGAACTGCTGGAAGCCGATTACATTGGCCGGGTCACACAATCCACTATCAGGTTTTCACGGCCAGCATGCATCTGAAGCGCTGGGAGAAAATTGAAAAATCATATCCGGATAAAAAATAAGATTATGCCTCGATGGCAGCGCTGTCATAGACGCGGGTCATGTACCGTGCCTGGAAAACAGTAAACAGCGGGGCGAGGACGAGAATAATCAGGATCCCTGCCGCAATAAAACCGAGGAGGGCAATGTTACCGCCACCCATCATGTAGAGGCTGATCCCTCCAATCAGGATGAGACCAAAGATAATGATACAGATCGGGATGGCAACAACAATGGTAACAAGGATCAGGGCGACGATGTAATTGATCCAGCCAATCTTTTTGATTGTTTCAAAAATTGCACTGAAGTTGAATGCTTCGGAAAAATTCCCCATGCGGGCAAAGCGGATGGCTGCCACCGGCATGATGATACCGATTATGATCTCAATGACATATAGTAACAGCGTAAGTCCCAGGTTGGGAGACCAGTTCGCCATAGTAGCAGCGCTCATTTTCCCCTGCACTACAGTAAGCAGCATACCCCCGTAAATAAATGCCCAGATGATTATCATGGGAATCGCATAGATAAGCCCCACAATTATCAGCTTAAGACCATCAACGAACAAGGTGCCCCACCGGTCTACTTCCGGTGCGGGGGTTGCTCCCCGGTAAATCCTCATGACATAGCCGTTCAAGGGAATACCGAGACAGATGATCGCTACAATCAGTTTCATCCAGCGGCTGATATTGGAAAAAACGCCATCTTTTGTATAGTGCAGGGCATCGTCTAACAAGTTACCGTAATCCATGGTCTTACCTTCGTATCTGTTTGTGACAGGAGACGGATAAAAATAGCGCTGAAGGAAAATAGTTATTCCCGGTTTAGGAAAAATTACGGACCATAATTATTACAAAAAATGCACGGTCACTATCTTTAAATAATTCCCATTACATCCTCTAGACATACACACAACACACTCCAGAGATCGTAAGGTGACGTATTATGGCAACAGATATGAAAATCCCGATAAACTACGCAGAAGCATCCGAGACACTGAAAAAATATCTCAAACTCAGTGGCTCACCAGTCGCGTTCCGGTTTGCGACAAAAAAGGAAGATATACCGGCAGGCATGGAAGCATTTGACAAGACCATCCGGCACTGCTCGATGGTTGGCCTTGCACGAAAAGAAGGGAAGATCTTCTATTCTACCGCAGAAAAACACGAATGCAATGGCGGTGCCTGGTCGCTGGGTCTTAGGGAGATCACTGAAAGCTTAAAAACCGGTGATTTCTACTACAAACTCGGAAAATTCGAAAGTTCAGCTTCCTGCAAGCGAACCATTGACCGGGTCGCTCACCTGCACCCGGGCGACACGTATGCAACCATGTATGCCCCGCTTGAAAAGACACCGTTCGATCCACAGGTCATCGTGATCATTGCGACACCGTGGGCGATGCTGAAACTTTCCCAGAGCGCCCTCTTCCGGCTGGGTGGAAAGATACAATCCGAATTTGCCGGCATCCAGTCTGTCTGTGCGGATGCCTGCGCCCAGACCTACCTCACCGGCCACGTGAACTTCTCGCTGGGCTGTGACGGATCAAGGAAGTTCTCCGGTATCGATGATGGCGAGCTGGTCATAGGTATACCGGCCGAGCTGCTTCCGGAGATTACAGAATCGTTAAAAATTGTCGCCGCTGCACCGGGTTCAAAACCCGGCGCAAAGTGAGTAGTAGCCAAATCTCTTTTTTATCGCGATAAGCCGGTATCCGCAGACGGCTTCTTGTCCGGGGCAGGCACCGGTAAATGTGTTTCCGAGAAAATATCACTCCTTTCCCAGCCTAAATGCACACGGAGGAAAGAACCATGAGGATCAATTCTGTTCACAAAAACCAGATGATTCCGATCGCCACAAGCATAGAGGTACATGAAAATGGCAAAGCCATTTTCATAGTAAAAAAGTTCAGAGAATTTTTGCACCGGCTGTCGGACCCGGTTTGCATTCAAAGATTTCCGTTATCTTCACAATGATGAGCGACCGGGCCGGTAATGCCGGGTTCTTGATGTTGATCTTTGCTTTCATAGCATCGTATTCCTTGCCGCTGGTCTTGATCGCAGCCACCCCCTTGCACTGGAAACAACCTTTGATATCCGGCCCCCAGACAAAGAATGCAATTTTGGGATTCGTCCGGATATTTGAAAGAGTCTTATTCATGAAATTGTCTACGAACCAGACTGTTTCATCGTCCACAAGTTCAGCAATTCCCAGCGGAATCACATTGGGCGTGCCATCTTTGGTTGCCGTAGCAACAGGGAAGACCTTCATCTTTGAGAACGCTTCCTTCATATCAGCGGTTAACTTGACCATTGTACATCACCTTATTTGTCCTCATGGTTTCATTGCGTATAAACATATTGCTCAATTATTCTTTTAGTGCACTATCCCCGGACCGGGAAAAACCGGAAAATTACCCGTAATAGTTAAAAATAAATGGTTTACGGTCTATCGAAACCCTTTCACAATACACGCTTATATCTTTGTTATTGAGGAATGTGACTCTGCATGGGGTTTAATCCGAGGAAAATAACACAACCGGATTAAATAAAAAAGATTTACTTCATAGCCCCATCGGATTTTTATGGTAATATCCCGAATAATTTAGAACAAAAAAACCTGTATCTTTTCGATTTTCGATTTTGTTGATTAATAAAAAATACTCACATCTGGTGGCACACATTGATCTCTATTCTCTATGTTGATGATGAACCCGCTCTTCTTGAGCTTGGAAAAACATATCTTGAAAAGAGTGGGTTGATCACGGTTGAAACATCAAATTCTGTTGCCGATGCAAAGGTGCGACTCGCTGAATGCTGCTATGACGCAATCATCTCTGATTACCAGATGCCCGTGACAAATGGCATCGAGTTCCTCAAGTACATCCGGATCAATTACGGTGATCTCCCCTTCATCCTTTTTACCGGAAGGGGACGCGAGGAAGTGGTGATCGAAGCACTCAATCTCGGTGCCGATTTTTATCTCCAGAAAGGAGGTCGCCCGGCACCGCAGTTTGCCGAGCTTGAGCACAAGATCAAGCAGGCGGTTCACCAGAAACGGTCGGAGCGGCGTATCAACGAATCTGAAGAGCGGTACAGCACCCTGTTTGAGAACGCAAGCGATGCTATCTTCCTGATAGATGGGGGGGTGTATATAGATTGCAATAAAAAGGCGCTTGAATTTTTTGACTGCACCCGCGAACAACTGATTGGATCCCGCCCATGCGATCACTCTCCATCCGGTCAGCCGGATGGTATCTCTTCTGCTGAAAAAAGCCACACGCTGCTGGAGGCAGTGATTAGCGGTGCGCCCCGGATATTTGAATGGCGCCACCAGCGGATGGATGGCAGGGAATTCGATGTCGAGATCAGCCTTAATCGGCTGGATGTAACGGGTCGGAATCTTGTACTGGCAATCCTGCGGGATGCACGTGAGCGCAAACAGGTGGAGTACGCACTTCGTGAATCCGCCCAGCGTATGACAAACATCATCAGTTTCCTTCCTGATGCCACTTTTGCAATTAATACTGAAGGAAGGGTAATCGCATGGAACCGGGCAATGGAGGAGATGACCGGGATTCCTTCGGATGCGATTATCGGCAAGGGGGATTATGAATATTCACTCCCGTTTTACGGTGAACGCCGGCCGGTTTTAATCGATCTGATACTTTCCCGGGATGAGACGATAACTTCTCACTACGCCACGATCGAAGCGGATGGTACGAATCTTATTTCAGAGATTTATGTACCCGGCCTCTATTCAGGAAGAGGCGCTCATATCTGGTTCACTGCATCCCCGCTCATCGATTCCCACGGAAATGTCATCGGGGCAATCGAATCCATCCGGGATATTACTGCAAGAAAAAACCGCGAGAACGAACTCCGTGCGTCGTATGAACAGATCTCTGCAATGGAAGAGGAACTCCGCAGCAATCTTGAGGAACTGGTAGTACAGGAACGGGTAGTAGCGGAGAGTGAAGCAAACTACCGGGCGCTCTTTTCTGCCATGGTTGAGGGACACGCGGTCAACGAACTTGTGTATGACAGAAACGGCAAACCCGTTGAATACCGTATTCTCCAGGTGAATCCGGCGTTTGAGAAGATCTTCAACATTCCCCGCGATACCGCGATTGGCAGGAATAGCCGTGATGTATTTGGCGGTGATGAACCAAAGGCCCTCGCGTTGTATGCGGATGTAGTTCGGACCGGAACTTCGCAATTCTTCGATGTCTGGCATCCCCCGATGAAAAAATATTTAGCGATCTCTGTGTATTCTCCCAGAAAAGGAATTTTTGCTACAGTATTTGAAGATATTACCGACCGCAGACAGAAGGAACAGGAACTTCGTGCAGCCTATGAACAGGTTGCAGCAATGGAAGAAGAACTGCGCAATAATTTTGAGGAACTGGCGTCACGGGAACAGGCACTGCGTATCAGCGAAGAGCACTACCGCCAGATCGTCGACACGGCAAATGAGGGCATATGGTCCGTGGATGAAGAATTGAGAGCCACATTTGTCAACCCCCGCCTCACTGAAATGCTGGGGTATTCTCCGGCTGAAATCCTCGGAAAACCCATTGGGGATTTCATGCATGTGGGAGAGATGTCGGATCATGCTGAAAAGATCCGGCTCAGGCGCACAGGTGCAGGTTCTGTATACGAACGACAGTTCTGCAAAAAAGACGGGGCTCCTCTCTGGTGCCTTGTATCGGCAACTCCTCTTCTGGATGCCGGGGGAATGTTCAGGGGCTCGTTTGCCATGCTCACTGATATCACGGCACGGAAAATTGCCCGGCAGCAACTCATGCAAAAGAACCAGGAGCTGAATGCAGCAAACGAACAGATGGCAGCTGCATTTGAAGAACTGAAGTCAACCGAGGAATCGTTGCTGGTACAGAACCGGGAACTGGAGCTGCAGCGGGAAACGGTCAGGAGATCGGAACAGGCGCTGCAGATCGCAAACCGTAAACTCAACCTGATGTCAGGTCTAACGCGCCATGACGTGGTGAACCAGCTGATGGCACTGAACGGTTACATGGAATTATCGGCAGAATTTGCGCAGGATCCAAAATTGCACCAGATGATAAAAAAAGAACAGACCATAGTCGAGATGATCCACCAGCAGATCCTGTTCACCAAAGAGTATGAGGATATGGGGGTGAACGCACCGGTATGGCAGAATCTCCGTACTACAGTGATGAGCGCTGCTGCAGGTCTTGACCTGACCGGTATCCACCTGAGTGTGATGTCGGATAATCTTGAGATCTATGCTGATCAACTGCTCATAAAGGGATTTTATAACTTAATGGATAATACTCTCCGCTATGGAAAAACCGTATCGGAAATCACGATCTCCTGTAAGGAAAATGAGGGAGGGCTGATCATCGCGTATACCGATAATGGCGTTGGGATAGACGCAGATGCCCGGCCCCATCTCTTTAAGAGAGGATTTGGGAAACAAACGGGTCTTGGTCTGTTTTTTACCCGGGAAGTTCTTGGGATAACCGGGCTTTCCATTACCGAGGCGGGTATACCGGGTAAAGGCGTCCGGTTCGAGATTGCGGTACCGAAAGGGGAGTATCGTATCCCAAATACACAACAACAGTCCGCATAATTTCTCTTCTCAAAGTTTTTTATTACCTTCACTGCAGTTCAACAGCGTCGCTATCAGCTTTGCGAATTCAGGGAAAAAGGGGAAACCGGGTAAAACCGCATGAATACCTGCCAAAAACCTACAGGTTATTCCACTCATTCAAGAGTGCGCCGGTACGTAGCAATACCCAGCATCATTGCTGCAAGCGAGAAGATACACAAGGCAATAAGATCCATGCCGATAACATCGAGCCCCTGTCCTCTGAGGATGATGCTCCGGAGTGCATGCACAGCATAATATTCCGGGTTGATTATCGTAATCCAGCGCAGCCAGTCCGGCATACCGATGACCGGGTAGAATGCACCGCTGGTCATGAACAGGATCAGGTTAAAAAATGCCGACATGGAGGCGTACTCCTGCTGGTTGGAGAACCGGGACGCCATTGAGACCATGAAACTGGTAATCCCGATGCTGGTGATGAACAACACAAGCAGGACCATAAAAAAATCCTGCGTGGTCTGGAGTATGATTCCGGTGATCAGGAGATCGACAACAAAGATCACAAAACCCGACAGGAACGCCCTGACGGTACCGCTTGCGATCATGCCCATGATGATGCTCGAACGCTTCACCGGAGTTACGAAGTACCCTTCGATGATACCCATCTCACGATCCTTGATAAGCGCGATACCCCCGCCCATCATCGTGGTCATAAAGATCGCCATCACAATGACACCGACGCCAAAGAACTGGATGTATTTGATATCGCCATAAATTTTGTTTATTTCGACTTTATTGTGGGAGCCTGATTGTACGAGTGCTGTATTCACCCCGGAAATTATGATGGAAGGTGTCACCGAATCGGAACTGTCCACATAGAGGCGCATCGGGCGATTAAGAAAGTTCGGCGAGGGTAAGATAAGGACCCCGCTCACTTTTCCGGCCTGCAATGCCCGTTTGGCTTTCAGTTCATCGGTGTATATCGCGACATCGAAGGTGGGGGGATTGTCTGACTGGGCCTGGTGTTTAAGATTATCAACAAACGTGGTAAACAGGGGTATATCCTCGTTATAGGGCTCTTCCTGCACAATAGCAATCGAGACATGGGTAATCGTTCCCCCCATCGCATTGCCAAAGATCACGAGATACATGATCGGCATTAACAGGGTAAAGATGATCACGAACGGGTTGCCGAGGAACTTCTTGAAATCCCGCTTGAAGATCGCAATTGCGCCTTTGATCATCAGGAGCGCCTCCCGCCATGTGGGCCATCGCTTCCCCCGCCATCGCTCAGGTTCTTACCGGTAAGGTAGATGAAGACGTCTTCTAACGAGGGGGACCGGATAGAGATTGAGATCATGGTTACCGAATAGCGATCGAAGATAGCAAGAATCGCCGGTAGGATAGTGTTCCCGTTTTTTGCCGTTATAAAGAGTCTCTCCTCTTTTACTTCAGCGGATAAGACAAGATTGTGTTCACGGATTGCTGATAGGACGCGATCATCCATCCGGTCATAACCTATCTCAATAAGATCGCCGGCAGGAAGTAAAAGACGCAGGTTATCCATGGTGTCTAACGAGATGAGCCACCCCCGGTCTACAAACGCAATCCGGCCGCAGAGTTTCTCGGCTTCGTCCATGTAATGCGTGGTTAAGATGATGGTTGTATTTTCCTTGTTCAGGGTCTCGATCTGCTGCCAGACCTCCCGGCGGGATTCAGGATCAAGACCTATGGTCGGTTCGTCAAGAAACAGGATCAGGGGGCGGTGGATGAACGCCCTTACGATCTCGAGCTTCCGCTTCATCCCCCCGGAAAAAGTCTGCACTTTCATGTAGGCCCGGTCAGTGAGACCGACCATGGCCAATAGTTCCCCGATGCGGGCCGGCAGGATGCGATCATCGACATCTTCTAACTTACCATAGAACTCTAAATTATCGTACGCCGTTAGTTCATTATCCAGCGTGCTGTTCTGGGGACAGACCCCGATAATTCTCCGGATATTTTCCGGATCCTTGGTGATCTCATACTCCCCGACAAAGGCTGTTCCCGACGACGGACTGAGCAGGGTTGTCAGAATACGGATTAAGGTACTTTTTCCTGCACCGTTCGGGCCCAGCAGGCCGAAAATTTCTCCCCGTTTTACATCGAATGTGATATCATCGACCGCTTTTACGGTCCGTTGCTTGTCCTGGAAGGTTTTCGTGAGATGTTCAATCCGGATAACGCAACCTTCCGCAGAACAACGGCCTCCGCTGTCAGGATGCAGGAGTGATTCCTGTTCATCGGGGCGTGCAGAAGGGGCTCTCATAAAGTTAATAAAAAATACTTGGGATCTGGTAGCACTTAATGTATGGGGAATGTACGATGGTCGTATGCTTCCCCCCAATCGCTTCTCTTATCTCCCTTCCCGCGCAATTTAGTGTGTATGATGCACGAGCCGCCGGTAAAAAAGGTCCTCTTCTGGTGTGAGCAGTGCAATGTGCCGCTGGTTGCAAAGAGCTGTTCGTGCGGAGGCGAAGGTAAAAAGATCGAACTGCTCCAGCCGTACGATGTCCGCCCGGCCCTTGCTGCAGATATGCTGCTGGTCAAAAAACTCCTGCAGGAGCGGTTCGGCAATGTCCCGCTGGCAAAAATACTTCTCTTTAACAAGACCGGCGGGGTTGACCGGGCAGACCTGGTGATCATGCATGGCGAGCGGCTCGGCTGGCTAACGTTCGATCCCGTATCGCGAAAATTCAGCTTCGACTTATCACCTGAAGCACTCCAGTTCATCCTCCCCCATGCCACCAAGGGTATCGTGGATCTCGACACCCACACGAATGTCCGGCAGGAGCAGGGACGCGTTGGCGGCAAACGGATCGCGCTCAAAATCCCCGTGCCCGAGGGAACGGTCATTGTAAAATATAAAAACAAGTTCGGCACCGGCATGGTAAAAGAAGGGTCCATCAAGGTCAAAGAGCTCATCAGCGTTACGCCCCGTACCCCGAAAAATCCCGGCTGGGATGTGGCTATCGAGAAGAACAAATTCCACTTGAAAAACCTTGAACGCCACGCGATCCGGGCGATCAAGCAGCACATCGCGGATCGCCCGACAGCGAATGTCTCATTCTCCGGGGGAAAGGACAGCACCGCAGTCCTCCATATTGCAAGGAAAGCCGGCGTGACGAAAGCGTTTTTTATCGATACCGGTCTTGAATTTCCCGAGACGATCGCATTTGTCGAAGCGCAGGGAGTCGAGATCATCAGGAAAGCCGGCGACTTCTGGCAGGCAGCAGAAAAGGCAGGACCCCCGGGTAAGGACAACCGCTGGTGCTGCAAACTCCAGAAACTCCACCCGCTCAAACTCTATCTCGCGGATGTCGGTCCCTGCGTCACGGTGCAGGGCAACCGCTGGTATGAGTCATGGAACCGGGCGGGACTTGACGAGACCAGCCAGAATCCGGCAAATCCGCTCCAGCTCAACATATCGCCCATCCGG
>Ga0265296_1002540_pt1 | contig 18184 bp, 16 predicted proteins | sample MunlanPumphouse1_FD_189073 | JGI IMG/M metagenome (GOLD analysis project Ga0265296, IMG submission 189073) | Groundwater microbial communities from a municipal landfill in Southern Ontario, Canada - Pumphouse #1 | ecosystem: Environmental > Aquatic > Deep subsurface > Groundwater | place...
CTTTTCCAAATAGTAAAGAGTATCGATGACGGTTCCGGAAAAGACTATATAGCCGGGAAGGTTAACGAAAAGCTTGTTGACATGAGTTTCCCTTTACTCGAAGATGCTGATCTGGAGTTTATAGCCCCTGATTCTGAAATGGGACTGGATATTATAAGGCATAGTGCATCCCATGTAATGGCTCAAGCAGTTAAAAAACTCTACAAAGGGGTAAAGATTACCATTGGTCCTACCATTGACAATGGATTTTATTATGACTTTGACTACGAAGAGAACTTCTCACCACAGGACATCGCCGGGATTGAGTCTAAGATGCAGGAGATTATAGACCAGGATTTGCCTATCATAAGAAGGGAACTCACCAGAGAGGAAGCTATAGAAATATTTAAGAACCAAGGGGAGACCTATAAGGTGGAACTCCTTGAAGAAATCTCAGATGAGTTCGTTTCTGTTTATATTCAGGATGACTTTATGGATTTATGTAGGGGCCCCCACCTGCCTTCCACCGGTAAGATAAAGGCATTTAAGTTGACTAGCCTTGCTGGAGCATATTGGCGTGGGGACGAAAAGAATAAGATGTTACAGCGTATTTACGGAACAGCCTTTTCAGACACCAAAACTCTGGAAGATTACTTGCAAAGATTAGAGGATGCGAAGAGAAGAGACCATAGGAAGTTAGGCAAAAGCTTAGACCTGTTCAGCATACATGAAGATGTCGGGGCTGGACTTATTATCTATCACCCTAAAGGGGCAATGCTCAGATCAATCCTTGAAGATTTTGAAAAGAGGGAACATCTTAAACGTGGTTACCAGTTAGTGAGAGGCCCTCATCTATTGAAATTAGACCTCTGGGAAAAATCCGGGCATTTTGAAAACTATCGCGAAAATATGTACTTTACAGAAATAGAAGGGCAGAAATATGGCATAAAGCCTATGAATTGTCTGGCTCATATGCTTATCTACAAGTCTAGGATTAGAAGTTACAGGGAATTACCTCAAAGGTATTTCGAATTAGGTACCGTGCATCGCCACGAAAAATCGGGTGTTCTCCATGGTCTCCTCAGAGTTAGAGAATTTACCCAGGATGATGCCCACATATTATGCACCCCTGACCAATTGGAACAAGAGATAAAAGGCGTTATTGATTTTATAGAAGATGTGATGAAAATATTCAAATTTGAATATGAAATGGAACTCAGTACCCGTCCTGAGAAATCCATTGGCGATGATTCGACTTGGGAAAAGGCAACATCGATTCTAAAGCAGGTTATGGACAAAAACAGAATACCTTATATTGTCAAGGAAGGGGAGGGGGCTTTTTATGGCCCAAAGATTGATGTTAAATTAAAAGATGCCCTTGACAGAAAATGGCAATGTGCTACTATTCAGTGTGATTTTGTATTACCGGAAAGGTTTGATTTGACTTTTATCAATAGTAATGGTACTAAGGAAAGACCTGTTATGCTGCATCGTGTCATTTTAGGTGCTATGGAAAGGTTTATAGGAGTATTGATTGAACATTATGGGGGTGCATTCCCAACATGGTTGGCCCCAGTACAGGCGATTGTATTAACGGTCACTGACAGAAACATGGGCTTTGCCGAAGAAGTTTATAATCAGTTGACCGGGAGTCTGCTTAGAACTGAAAAGGACTTTCGAAACGAAAAACTGGGGCTTAAAATACGTGAGGCTCAGTTACAAAAAATACCTTATATGTTAATTATTGGTGACAGGGAAGTAAACGACGGGGTTATTTCTGCTCGAGTGCGTAGTGGTGAAAAATTAAAGTCTATGAAAATAAATGAATTTATCTCATTGGTACAAGAGGAAAGTCAGAATAGGGGGTGAATAGCCAGATTAAAAAAGCATTAATTAATGAAAAGATTAGGGCACCTGAAGTCAGGGTTATAAATTCAGAAGGGACCCAACTGGGCATAATACCTTTGAAGGAAGCTTTAAGTGTTGCTGCAGAAGATGGTCTAGACTTGGTTGAAGTGGATCCGAATTCAAATCCACCTGTTTGTAGGATAATGGATTATGGAAAGTTTAGATATAAACAGAGCAAGAAGATCCATGAAGCCAAGAAAAGTCAAACTACTTTTCAAGTAAAAGAAGTAAAAATAAGACCAAACACGGAAGAACACGACATCGAATATAAAGTTGGTCATATAAAAAGATTTTTGGGAAGTGGCAATAAGGCTAAGGTATGTATAGTCTTTAAGGGCAGAGAGATTGCATACAGAGAAATGGGTGTAAATATTCTTAATAGAATTGCAGAAGAGGTTAAAGATATGGGGATAGTTGAACAACAGCCAAAACTTGAGGGTAGAAATATGGCTATAGTTATTGCCCCAAAACAGTAGAGATTAAAAAGTTAACGAACTCGTAAAAAGCTCCACTATGCCGACATGTCGGCATTATAATGGAAAGTAACTTGCGCTTTCAGTAAATTTGTTCTTTTTTGGTAAATGTCAAGTAATATAAGCTACTTACAATGCATTTGCAAATTTAAGTTACTTGGAAGTCAATATTGGTATGGCAAAGCAAAAAGCGCCAGATGCAAGGCGCGCAAATCCTGAGGAGTGAGGCGTACTTAGGGGGACACCGCAACGACGATGGATACAGCGCAACGCCGCAGATGGACTTTTGACGAAGCCATCAAAGTTCTTGAGGGAGTTGTATTTATGCCTAAATTAAAAACTAAAAAAGGGGCTGCAAAAAGGTTCAAGTTGACAAAAAATGGTAAAATAAAGAGAGCTAAAGCCTTTAGGAACCATATATTAACGAAAAAGTCTACTAAACGTAAAAGGAGCCTGCGACAAGCAGGATATTTGGATAAGGTTGATGCAAAGGTTATTAAAAAGCTTATACCATATGCATAGGCTAATTACCAAAAAAAAAGAGGATTAAAATGCCAAGGGTAAAAAGAGGACCTAAAAGAAAAAATAGGAGAAAGAAAATATTAAAACTAGCAAAAGGATATCGTGGCGCAAGGAGTAAACTGTTTAGAACTGCATCTGAAGCTGTTGATAGGGCTCTGAATTATGCCTATAGGGATAGACGAGTCAGAAAGAGAGAATTCAGAGGACTGTGGGTTACCAGGATTAATGCTGCTGCAAGGCTAAATGGTACTACATATAGTAGACTAATTCAAGGGTTAAAAAATGCTAAGGTCAGTATCGATAGGAAAATCCTTGCCGAATTAGCCGTATCTGATCCAATAGGGTTTTTTAAAATCGTCCACCTTACCAAAGGGAACCCCTAAAGCCGACCTTTAAGATTTCCATCATTTAAAAGGTGTCCGTATATATTTGAATCCCCCTTGAAGCTTTTGAGAATTCTGAAATAACAAAAGAAGTTGTGTTATGATTTTATAATCAGTAGGACAGCCCCGTATTTGATACGGGGCTCGCCTGTCAAAGGGGTATTTTTAGGTGAAAGAAGAGTTAGAGAGACTATTTGCCGAGGCCTTAGAAAAGCTGAAGGGTGCAGTAGAAGAAAGGCAAGTAGCCGAAATAAAGACAGAGTTTTTAGGGAAAAAGGGTAAAATTACAGCCCTCTTGAGAGGACTGGTTAATATATCGCAAGAACAAAGACCTGTTATGGGGTGTCTTGCCAATGAGATAAAGGTCTCTCTGGAAGAAAAGATAAAAGAGTCTTTAGCGGTCATTCGAGAAAGGAAAAGGAAGGAAGATCTGCTCCATGAAAGCCTGGATATAACCCTGCCGGGCAGAAGGGTGCCCATAGGTAGAAAGCATCCTATTACTGAGGTCTGCAATGAAATCATAGGTATCTTTTTGGGGTTGGGTTTTCAAATCTCTGAAGGACCTGAAGTCGAGTTAGACTATTATAATTTCGAGGCACTTAATATACCAAAGGATCATCCTGCAAGGGATATGCATGACACATTCTACATATCTGATGAGGTTCTTCTCAGAACCCATACGTCACCTGTCCAGATTCGAGTGATGGAAAAACAAAGTCCACCTATTCAGATTATTGCACCAGGAAAGGCCTTTAGATGTGATTCTGATGTCTCTCATACCCCTATGTTCCATCAGGTTGAAGGACTAATGGTGGGGAACAATATCACATTCGGTGACTTGAAGGGTATTTTAACCACCTTTGTTCATCAGATGTTTGGTTATAAAACCAGGTTGAGGTTCCGACCGAGTTTTTTCCCTTTTACGGAACCCAGTGCGGAAGTGGATATGCAGTGTGTTATATGCCGGGGGAAAGGATGCAGGGTCTGTTCCTTTTCTGGATGGCTGGAGATTCTGGGGTCTGGCATGGTTGACCCTGAGGTCTTCAAAATTGTAGGGTATAACCCGAACGAAATAACAGGGTTTGCCTTCGGCTTGGGGATAGAGAGGGTTGCCATGTTAAAGTATGGGATCAATGATATCAGAATGTTTTTTGAAAATGATATGAGATTTTTAGGGCAATTTTAAATCGCTCTGTATAGTTGGAGCATTGAATGAAAGTAAGTTTTAATTGGCTGAGAGAATATGTAGATATTGATCTTGCTCCTGACGAATTAGGAGAAGACCTTACTATGGCTGGTTTCGAAGTGGAGAGTATATCCAAGGTAGATGCCAACTTAAACAATGTGGTTGTAGGCAAAATAGTTTCTTTAAAACCCCATCCAAATGCCGATAAACTCTCTTTGTGCCAGGTGAGTACCGGTGGACATTTATATTCTGTTGTGTGCGGTGCTGCAAATATGATCTCTGGAGATTATGTTGCTTTGGCTTTGGAGGGAGCTCTACTACCCAATGGGGTGAAGATTAAAAATACCAAGATCAGGGGAGAGCTGTCCCAAGGTATGATGTGTTCCGAAGAAGAATTAAAAATTGGGAGGGACTCCCAGGGAATATTGATCTTACAGGATGGCCTTGAATTGGGGAAGGATATTGCCTCTGCCCTCAACTTGGAGGACTATATCTTCGAAATCAATATTACTCCGAACCGTCCAGATTGCCTGAGTATCATAGGCATAGCCAGAGAGATAGCCTCAATTACAGGTAAAATTTTAAAAATACCAAAAATAGAATTCAAGGAGGGGAATGAGAAGATTGATAAGCTAACCTCAGTGGAGATACATGACCCTGAATTATGCCCCAGGTATTCTGCCAGTTTGATTACTGATGTTGCTATCGGTTTATCCCCTTTTTGGATGAGAAGAAGATTAGAATCCGCTGGAATACGTCCTATCAGCAATGTGGTAGATGTTACCAACTATGTTCTTATGGAGTTTGGTCAACCCCTTCATGCCTTCGATTTTGATCTGTTAAGTGAAAGAAGAATAGTAGTTCAACGGGCAGATGATGGTGATGTTTTCACTTCACTGGATGGCATGGAGAGGCACCTATTTAGTGACACTCTGATGATTTGTGACGGAGAAAAGCCGGTGGCTATCGGTGGCATAATGGGTGGTTTGAACTCGGAGGTTTCGGAAGATACCTCTAACGTCCTCATTGAAAGTGCATATTTTAATCCGACTAATATTAGAAAAACCTCTAAAAAGCTAGGTTTGCAGACAGAGGCTTCCTATAGATTTGAAAGGGGAGTAGATTACGGGGGGGTAATTAGAGCTTTGAATAGAGCTACCCAATTGGTCTTGGACTTCTGCGGCGGAAAGGCTGCCAAGGGGGTAGTAGACCAATATCCATCCCCTATTTTCCCTAAAGAGATTTCTTTGAGTGTCAATAAAACCAATAAGATACTGGGGACATCTTTAAAGAAAGGGAAAGTAAAGAGACACCTTAAAGGTATTGAACTTGATGTCAAAGACTTGGATAGGGATAAAGTGAGTGTTAAAATCCCATCTTTCAGGATGGATTTGCATAGAGAGATTGATTTGATTGAAGAAGTAGCTAGATTGGATGGTTATAATAATATCCCCACCACTACACCTGTGGTAAGGGTTAAGACTGCCGGTAAAAATCCTGTCCAGGTTTTACAGGACAGGGCCAAGGACATTCTTGCCTCAATAGGATACTATGAGGTTGTAAACTACAGCTTTATCTCCCCCCTTTCAGTAGCCCTATTGAATTTAAATGCTGAACATCCCTATAAGAGATTCATCAGCATAAAGAATCCCCTTAGAGAAGATCAGTCAATCATGAGAACTACTTTGATTCCAGGACTTCTCAACACTATGAAGACCAATGTTTACAACAAGAATTTAGACTTAAAGTTATTCGAATTGGGGACGGTGTTTTATTCCGTCGAGCATGAAAAACTTCCTAAAGAAAAGAAGATGCTGTCTGCCCTTGCAACGGGGCTAAGATATGGTGAATCATGGAGTTTTCCAGGAGAAGGGATTGATTTCTATGATATTAAAGGTAGCTTGGAAAACCTTTTTGAAGGGTTAAATATCATGAACTTCAATTTTTTATCCACTCTAGACATACCGTACTTACACCCTGGAAAGTCTTCTATAATCATGGTTGATAATACTGAAATTGGCACCGTAGGTGAGGTTCATTCTGCAGTTCTGGAGGGCTACGAACTCTCCAATACTGTGTATATATTTGAACTCGATTTTGATCTAATGGTCAAACACACCTTTAGTGACAAAAAGATTAAACCATTATCAAAATATCCGCCAATCTACAGGGATATTGCATTAATAGTAGACGAGAGTGTTCAGTCCAAGGATATCTATAATGCTATCAATAAGCTTAGCAATAAACTAGTTGATAATATACAGGTTTTTGATGTATATAGAGGAAAATCTGTTGCCCATGGAAAAAAGAGCTTAGCTTATCGAATTAAATACCAGTCATACGAGCGAACACTAACAGACAAAGAAGTTAATAATATTCATGAAAAGCTGGTATCTAATCTGGTAGAGAAAGTAGGGGCTAGGATAAGGGAATAATAATTGGGGGAGGAAGAAAAAAAATGACAAAAGCAGATATCGTTGAAAGGGTCTATGAGAAGGTTGGAACCTCTAAAAAGGAGTCGGCAGAGGTTGTAGAAACAGTTCTCGATATCATCAAAGAGAATTTAAAGAACGGTGAAAAGGTAAAGATCTCCGGCTTTGGGAACTTCTCTGTTAGGAAAAAAAGACCCAGAAGGGGTAGAAATCCACAAACTGGTGGTGAAATTGAAATCACAGCCAGAAAAGTCCTTACTTTTAAACCCAGTCAGGTATTAAAGAAGGTCTTAAATTCTTAAATAAGTTAGAGCAATATTTCCCTATCCTTTGCGTTGTCCATTATACCAGGTATTTCAACATCCATTGCTCTACTGTCATTGACCTTTTCAATTTTGAGAAATACAATGAAAAACAAAGGGCGTGGGGCAAATCGAACAGACAATCCTATACCTGAAAAATTGTACTTTAAAATCAAGGAAGTAAGTGAGATTACAGGGGTAGAACCTTATATATTGAGATATTGGGAATCTGAGTTTAATATAATTAACCCTTCCCGCACCAAGTCCAAACAGAGGCTGTATAGAAGAAAAGACCTGGAATTAATCTTAGAAATAAAAAAACTCCTTTATGAAAAGCAATTTACCATTGCAGGAGCCAAGAAGAAACTCAAAGAATCCAACTTGTCCGAGGACAAAAATTTTCAACTGACACCTCCAAATGGAAAATACAAAACCCTTTTGAAGGATGTTAAAAAGGAATTAAATATAATAAAAGAATTCTTGAGTAAATCTCGATAATTTTTAGGCGGGACGTGGCGCAGCCTGGTAGCGCACCTGAATGGGGTTCAGGGGGTCGGAGGTTCAAATCCTCTCGTCCCGACCAATCAAACACATTTCAAACTCTTGGAAGCCTCTCTTTTAACTATCCTTTCATATTCATATTTTACCATTTTTTTCTTTATTTTTCCTTCAGAGAAGTTTATACTTTTCGTAAAGTTTTTTCTCAATCCTTTGGTAATATAGATATCGTTAGGAGCCAAAAGAAAAGGAGGACTATATGGGACTTGCCAAGGTAACGACGAAACTGATCAGTCTTATGGATCCTGAACAAGCCTTTGATTCGATCTTCCTAGTTGATTCGGTCAATAAAACATTGAAAAGACTTCCTGCGATACCACTTAAGTAGACAGAGCCTAACGTTTGACAAGAAATTTGACAAAGGTGAGGATGTTACCAAATACCTTGATATATCAAAAGCAAGAAGACCGGAACGAGAACAGAAAAGAGTAAATGTAGATTTTCCTTTGTGGATGATTCATTTATTGTTTGCCATATCCGTCAGAATTTTAGTATAATTTACGGTAAGATTCTTATACCTAATTTTTATGGACTTGTAAAAAGTCAAAATTGGGATGGCAAAGTAAAAAGCTCCGGATGCAAGGCGCGCAAATCCGAAGGAGTGAGGCTAACTTAGGGGTACGCAGCAACAAACCTGCCCTTGTGAAAGTGGGGGAAGGATGCAGTGCAACGCCACAGATGGACTTTTTATGAAGCCATCAATTTTAGTTATGAAGAGGAGGGGTAATATGAAACTTTTAATGGTTTTAATCTCATGCATTGCATATTTCGCTGTGCCTGTTTTTGCTCAGGAGCCTTCAGGGATGGACATTATGAAAGAACAAAAGAAAAGGCACGAAGCAGCTCAGGAGTATGAGAGCATAAAAATGGTGTTGATTGACAGCGCTAAAAACAAGGAGGCTCGTGATTTAAAACGGTATGCCAAAAAAGACAAGACAGGGCTTTTTAAATATCTTGCGCGTTTTGACGGTCCTGCAGACATAAGAGGAACAGCATTATTGACATGGGAGCAAAAAGGCAGGGAAGATGACCAGTGGCTTTACCTTCCGGCGTACGGACAGAAACTCAAAAGGATTGCAGGCGGAAATAAAAAAGGATACTTTATGGGAACTGACTTCTCTTATGAAGACCTCCGTCCTGAGAAACTTGAAGACCATACATATACTGTTATAAAAAAAGAGAAATTTGAAAATCAGGACTGCTCTGTTATTGAGGCATTGCCCGCAACAGACGAAGAAAAAAAGACCGGCGGTTATTCAAAACGAACCCTCTGGGTTACAGCGGATACCCTTGTTACATTGAAGGTGGATTTCTATGACCACAGTATGAAACTGCTGAAAACTCAGACTGCATATGACATAAAGACTATAAAGGGAAAGATGATGCGTGCAAACAAAATATTGATGACGCATCATCAAAACAATCATAATACCTTAATGGGACTGTTAGAGCGGAAAATAGACGAGAAAATAGACGATTCCGTATTCACTGAACGGGCGGTTGTAAGTTTTAAATAGAACATTTATGAGTCATTGTGATGAAAACCTGTTCCTAAAAGGTTCAGGAATTGCAGCAAGGACAGCCGAGACGGCTGTCCTACCATAAATAATAGTTATTTGCAGTTCTTTATTAGGAAGAAACGGTTATAAGTCATGAACATGGAAAAAATAGTAAGGCTGTCTTATGACAGGCCATGGATTGTAGTTATTATAACTGCCATTATAACTGCTGTGCTTGCTATTCCTGCGATTAGCCTCCACATAGATGTTTCAAGCGACAGGTTTATGGCAAAAGGCACTCCTGAAAAGGCCAAGTATGAGGATACAATAAAGGTCTTTGGTTCCGACGTCCTCTCCTTTATTTATATCAGGGATCCAGAGTTATTTACTGAAAAGAAATTAACCCGTCTCAGAGCCATGTTTGACCAGCTTGCCAATCTGAAAGGCGTTGAGAAGGCGGAAAGCCTGTTCACAATCAATAATATTAAAGGCGAGCAGGGGGGTATTGATACAGCGCCTCTCCTTGATATTATACCTGCTGATCCCAATGAACTTCAGAAAAAGCAGAAAGACGCTATTGATAATCCGATCATCAGGAAGAGTTTTATTTCTCTTGATGGCAAATCTACGGTTATATCGCTTTACCTCAGCAGGGATAAAAAAGACTATAAGTTCGACAGCAGAATAAAGACGGATATAGAAAAGGTTACTGCTACATATAAAGGCGATTTTCAGGAAATCTTCCAGACAGGCGCGCCGTATGTGAATACCTCTATGTCAGAGTATATCGTGGATGACCAGCTCATATTGGTGCCGGTCGCTGTGTTCGCTTTGCTTTTTGTTATCCTGTTGACGCTGCGTAATATACACGGGGCAATAGTCCCTATAGTCAACGCTGGTATAAGCATTATATGGACATTCGGCTTTATGAGACTGTTCGGCGTACCGATAAATCCCTTAACTGCAATTGTGCCTGCCATTATGATTGTCATAGGGGCTACAGAAGACACCCACATGGTTGCCGAGTTTTTGGAAGCCACAAAAAAGGGCGAATCTCCGAGAGAGGCAGTTCTCGTCGGCATAGGGAAAAAGCTCAGCACGGCGTTCTTCTTAACAGCGTTTACCACAGTTATCGGATTTGGCTCTATTGCCTTCAATGATGTGACCATTCTGCAGGATTTTGGAATTGCATCCGCCTTGGGTTTCTTCCTGAATTTCTTTGTAACAATAACCATGACGCCTGTATATCTGAGATTTTTTGGAAAGCAGGTAATGGCAAAGGGTTTTCATGGAGAATCAAAAGACAGCAAAATCCTTGAGAGAATTGTGAGGACAGTGATTTATTGGGGCACTCAGTACAGAAAAAGGATAATAGTCATCAGTTCTTTACTCCTTATTATATCGATAATTTTTACATTTCGTATCTATGTGAATAACGATGTTATTTCGTATTTCAGGGCAAGTTCGCCGATTGTCCGCGCTGCCCAGAAAATGCATGATAACTTGTCAGGTCAAAACCTGTTCTATATCACTATTGATAAGGATACAGGGGATTTTAAAAAGGCAGATAACCTGAAAAAGATAGAGAAGGTTAAATCCTATTTAAAAAATCTCAACGCATTTGATTCTGTCCTGAGTCTCCCGGACTATATAGCTCTTGTCAACAAGGGGATGCAGAACGGAGATCCGGCTTTTCATAAAGTGCCTGATTCTGACAGCCTCATAGCCCAGTATCTTTTGTTTTTCCAGCGCAGTGATATAGAAAGGTTTGTCTCAGGCGATTACTCAAAAATAAATATAATGGTTCGTCACAATATAAACTCTTCCACACAGCTTAATGCACTTGTGGATAAAATAAGAAAAGACCTGAACAGCGGACGCTTCGGCAATTTCGATAAGGTATTGGTCACAGGCGAAGGGATTTTAATTGCGGAGGCTGCTGAAAGCTTTATATCAGGACAGGTGTCTTCTCTTCTTTCAACAGCATTCATTATAGCGGCGATAATGGGATTTCTCTTCCTGTCCGTGAAAGCCGGGCTGATAGTTCTGATTCCGAACCTTCTGCCGGTCTTTATATTCTTCGGTTTTATGGGTTTACTAGGCATCCCCTTAAACGCCGGAACTGTTATGGTAGCTGCAGTTACCATAGGAATTGCTGTCGATGACACAACTGTATTTATGGTTCTCTACAATCAGAATCTTAAAAAGTATGGCGATGAAAAACGGGCACTTGAGGATACACTTTTATCTGAGATTAAGCCTATATTCATTTCAAGCGTTTCATTAGCCGCAGGGTTCGGTACATTAGTTTTCTCAAAATTTGTTCCGATAGCCCAGTTTGGGGCATTGAGTGCATTTGTTATGATTATCGCATTTGCTACAGAACTTTTCATAACCCCGCTTACACTCTCGTCTGTTCGTCTTATCACATTATGGGATGCTATAGGGCTTGAACTTAGAGAGCGTCTTATTAATAAATCCGTGCTCTTAGAGGGATTCAGCAAGTTTCAGATCAGAAGGCTTATCCTGATGTCTCATATAATAGAAGCTGAGGCAGGAGAACATATAATTCATGAAGGCGATACGGGCGATAAGATGTATCTTGTTGTAGACGGCCAAATGTCTGTATCAAAACAGGTCAACGAACAGCGAACAGTTATTGCCAGCTTAGAACCGGGAGATGCGTTTGGCGAGATCGCACTGGTGAGCAGCCAGCCAAGGACAGCGGATGTCTTTGCTGTAACCAATGCAAAACTCTTATCGTTAGACTGGAAAACACTTGAGAGGCTGCGCCACCTGAGCCCGTTCATTACCTCAAGACTTTTCTTGAACCTCTCAAAGATTTTAGGGACCCGTCTTACAGAAACTACGGAGAAAATGGTATGCCGTTTATAGCTTTCTGCCTTGCAATTATTATATGCGTTATGTTTCCGCCGAGTCTTTTTGCTCAGGACAAAGATACGAAGAAGATTGATGACCTTGATGCTCTGCTCTCTTCAGAAAAACCTGCAAACCAGGAAGACAAAAATCCTTTCTCCCGTGCTTTTAAACAGGCAAAATGGACGTGGAGTGTGACAGGATATAACTTTACCCAGGACAATGAACATCAGGATGAGAGTAAAGGAGACGACACAAAGTTATGGCAATCTTACACGCAGTTGTTAATGGATACATGGTTAGAATTGGGAGGATATGAAACCAAGATTGACCTGCTTTTTCAGTATGGCTCCGAGAAAGATCAATACACTTCTAACCGGATTGCATATTTTTCACAACTATACGTGAAGAAAAAAATTGATAAGTCGGACTTTGTCGCAGGCTATAAATATATAGAGGACGGGATCAGCACGCTTTTTTCGCCTTCAAAGCGGATTGCAAAGTATGATGCTGACCATCCCACTGACCCTGATAAGCTGGGTGTCTGGCAGTTGTCATGGACGTATTACTATACAGGCAACAACAGCACTGAAGTAAGAATACTCCCTTATTTTGAAAAGTCGAGACACCCTCCTGAACCGTCCCGCTGGATGGCAGGTAAAGGCGATTATGATCTGGTTGATTCAGATCTGCCCGGAAAAGCTGGTGAGGATTACCAGATTACAGAGGAAAAAATACGTCATAGGCTAACAGACTCGGGCTTTATGATTAAGCAGAAGATGACTGTTGAAAGCATTGATTTCTTTTTAAGCGGATATGCAGGATATTTGCCTGAGCCGGTGCTGAAACGCGTTAGTGAAAACGAATATGAAAAAGTTTATATAAAGGGCGGTATCATAGCAGGGGGCTTTTCAACGACATACGGCAAGTGGGAGTGGCATGGAGAAGGTGTCTGCCAAATTCCTGAGAACCACAAAGAAGATACATATATCAGCTATGTATTTGGGACAGAATATGACCTTAATACATTCCTGAAGATTGGTGCAATAGACTCTGCAAAGCTTACTGTTGAATATTCAAACGAATTGGTTATTGAAGATCAGTACCATCCTGAGTATCCTGCAAATACGCGGTCTTCACGTTTCGGACGCAACGCAATATACATATTGCAAAAAGTTGATATTGATGACAAGAATAATGTTTCTTATTACAGCGTTTATAACATCTCCAAGAAAGACAATACACACCGCTTAAGTTATGAACATAAATTCAAGGGAAGCAATTCCATAGAAACGGCATTTGAATGGTTTAATGGTGAAGAGAAGACACATTTCGGCCGCTGGGATGAGAACGACAGGTTTATAATCCGATACACCAAGAAATTCTGATTAATGCCTGTCCCCACTGACCCCATCACACTATGTATCTTTCTATTATATCAATACACTCTTTATTATTTTCTAAGGTGGCAATCGAAAGTGGTGTTGCACCCCTTTTATTCTCAATTTTAAGGGTATCAGGTGACCTTTCAATAATAAACTCGAGGCATTCCTTTTGGCCCTTTTCAGCCGCTACAAAAGCAGGGGTTGCTCCAGTGTTATCCTGAATCCTGATGGTATCAGGCTCTTTTTCTAATATAAACTCGAGGCATTCCTTTTGGCCCTTTTCAGCAGCTATAAAAGCAGGGGTTTTCCCATCATTGTTTGGGGTCATTAATATATCAGATGCCTTCTCAAAAATAAACTCCAGACACTCCTTTCTGCCTTTCTCAGCAGCTACAAAAGCAGGGGTTGCTCCAGTGTTATCCTGAATCCTGATGGTATCAGGCTCTTTTTCTAATATAAACTCGAGGCATTCCTTTTGGCCCTTTTCAGTAGCTATAAAGGCGGGGGTTTTTCCGTCGTTATTTGGGGTTTTAAGGGTTTCAGGTGCCTTTTCGAATATGAACTCAAGGCATTCCTTTTGGCCCTTTTCAGCAGCTATAAAGGCAGGGGTTTTTCCGTCGTTATTTGGGGTTTTAAGGGTTTCAGGTGCCTTTTCGAATATGAACTCGAGGCATTCCTTTTGTCCCTTTTCGGCAGCTACAAAAGCAGGGGTTTTCCCGTCGTTATCTGGAGTTTTAAGGGTTTCAGGTACCTTTTTGAATATGAACTCGAGGCATTCCTTTTGTCCCTTTTCAGCAGCTACATATGCAGGGGTTGCTCCTGGTATTACGCCCCTTTCGGTTTGAATTTTGAGTGTATCAATCGCCTTTTCAGCAATAATCTCAAGGAAGTCTCTGAGACCCTTTTCGGCAGCTATAAAAGCAGGAGTTGCTCCATCCCTATTCTGGGTCATGAGAGTCTCAGGTGCCCTCTCGGCAATAATTTGTAGACACTCCTTGTAGCCCTTTTCCGCAGCAAAATAAGCAGGGGTATCCCCGGATCTGTGACGTGTAGAAAAAGATTGAATCGAAATCTTTTTTAGCTTTTGTATATCCTTGTTTGAAATTAATTCTCTAACCTCATCATAGGATAATGTCTTGTTTTTTCCGAAAAGATCAAAAAACCCCATTTCAGAGCTCCTTTTTTTATATATAATATTGGAAACCTAAGCTGAATGTATATCATAAACAACGATTTGTTACAATAGGTTTTAACAGAGTAGGCTTAAATAATCCTCATAAAAATGATTAATATGGGTCACCTATTTCCAAAACAGGTTTTTTTGAACAGCCTCCAGATATTCTTTATAATTAAAACCAGGGCTCCGTTCCTTTGTGTGGCACCTAAGGCAGACATATTCACTAATATTTTTAACTATATTCCCTCCTCTTTGGTGCTTATCTCCTGGTCCATGGCACTCCTCACATTGGACGCCTTTGAATTTTTCTAAACGACCCGGGTTTGAAAAACCACCTTCCCTATCATATCCAGTAGTATGGCATCCTATACATTCCAAATCGAACTGCTGATTTTTGTTAATCAAACTTTGGTATGCCCTGGCATGTCTGGTCTCCTTCCAGAATTCATATTCCTTTGGATGGCACGTTTGACAAACCTTATCCCCTACAAAAACATTGGCTGTTATCACCTTTTCCCTTCCTGGGTTATAGGTTTCGAATTTCTTTCTATAGAAGTTGTCCTCTCTGGCTATTCCGGATATGCCCTTTTTATACTTCTTGATTAAATCACTAATCTCTGCATCGTCTTTTATAGTATCCCCTAAGGGGAGAACCACATTTTTATATGCAGCCTTTTTAATAAAATCTTCTGCCTTTACATTATCATGAAGGGTCAAATCCAGTATCCCAAGATACTGTCCCTCTTTGTATGCCTGTAAAATAAGGGTGTTATTAATTATAATCGGGGAATCAAGTTTTACCTTGTCATGCCCGCCGATAATTATATCTATTTCTGGGATTCTCTTGGCTAATTCTTTATCAGAGAGAAGCCCAAGATGAGTCAGGGCTATAATTAAATGGGTTTTACCCTTTAACTCGGAAACCAGTGTTTTTGCCGTTTGAAAAGGATCTTTAACGGCTAAATTGCTTGATGTGTCTTTGCTAAATCTACTCTGGATATCCGGGGTAATTAAACCAAGTATACCAATCTTTAAACCGTTAATGTCCTTGATAATATAAGGTTGAAACAGGGGCTTCCCAGTGTTTTTGTCTATCAAATTGGCGGAAAGGAATGGAAATTTAGCCGATTCTGCCTTCTTCATAAGGTACTTTACCCCCAGGGCTAGATCATAATCCCCGACATTGAAGGCACTGCATCCGATCCTGTTGAAGGATTCGAGGATCAGGTCTGCCTTTAATCTCAGCTGTTTTTTTAGGGGTTCAGACATGTAGTAGTCCTTGAAGAGAAGATCACCAGAGTCCAGAATGAGGAGGTTGTCCCTTTCCTGTTTCAATTTCTTGATATAGGTTGCCTTCCTGGCAAGACCGCCATGTCTATTATTGCTTCACCCACAGGGGTCAGTTTCACCGCGGACATCATTGGTATAAACAATGGTAATCTGATAAGACTTAGCGGCAAAAGCACTTGTTGAGAGCTCCAAAAGAGACAAGATAACTGAGGTTATTATTAAAGTGCAACAGAGAAAGGCGGGTCTTGTTTTTTGATAGTTCATTTTTCAATCATGTCTCTTACTTTAGCTAACCCTTCTTCGCCATTTATTGGCACGACTTTTCCAGATCGAATTTCATCTCTCCTTTTTTTAACTTCAGCCAAATGGCTTTTAGTTACTTGAGGATCTATATCATCCTCAATGCTAGCAACAAGCTTTTCGGCAAGAATTGCTCTGGAATCGTTAGGCAGTAGTTTAGTTTCAGAAAATATTTCTTCGAGTGACATTGGCATAATTATTACCTCCTTTTCTTTCCAATATAATTTATTGGACATCGTAGGCACAAGGTAAGGGGTGAATACCCTCAATTATATTATTTTTGCATATCGCAGAGTTCAGCCGCACGGTTCTTTGTGTCGGCTGGAACGAAAGGTTAGCCTTGGCAACTCACTTGCATATGTATGCGCGCCCGCTCACGTAAGGGCTGTAGCCCCCTGGATATGTTGGTCCACAGGATATGCGTAGCACCCCAAGCAGCTGCCTTCTCGACGGTTTCATTCTTTGCGTTTTGAATGCCTGTCGATGCTGCTATGTTACCCCATCCTGACGAGCCGTGAACGTCTCGGGAATATTCAGGGGACATAATACTGATTAATCGAATATCCCTCACACATCAAAATATTAAGTACTATGTCCCCCGAATATCCTAGAGGGGTATCCCCCCTTAGTTGATTGTTTTTAGCAGTGCCTTTATTTTTTCTTTTGCCACGGATTCTTCCACTGGGATAATTTCAAACGTTCCTCCGCTTTTTTTGTCTGTTACAGCTTTTGCAATTAAATCACCAATAGGGCCAGTAAGACGAGCAGCCTTGTGCGCACCAGTTGGTGATACCAAAAAATAATATGACTGCCCCGCCTTTACGTCGACGGATAGTTGTCGATTTGTCAACCACTTCGATATCTGGAGGACAACAGTACATGTCCCCGGATTGACATCTATAAAAGCCATTGTGTCTTGCTTCAGGTCTTTAGAGTGCTTTTCAACGGAGACTCGAACTGTATCACCCCAGAAAGACCCTTCTCCTATAAAAAACAATCGTGCTTGCCCTTTTGTCGGTTCAAATAGCGCAGCCCTTGTAGCCCCCGCATTTACCAGTTCAGTTATAATGTCCATTCGATTATATAAACGAAGAGCCAAATCTAACAATGCTTCCGACTCATTATTCCTTGCATTGACATCGGCCCCCCTTTTGATTAACAGCTTAACAGCATTAATATTCGGCACATAATAAGCTGCATGTGCCAAAGGTGTACTCCCCGAATTATCTCGTGACTCTATGTCGGCACCCTTGTCTATCAGGATGTTTATTACTTCAAGCTGACCACAAGCGGCAGAAAAAATGAGAGCGTCATATCCGTCGCTATTCTTAGCCTTTATGTCGGCGCCTGATTCAATTAGGTACTTCGCTGCGTCGACTTTATTGCTACATATTGCGTACATGAGCGCTGTTTTCCCATGCCGATCCGCTTCGTCTATGTCGTGTCCTTTGGTGTGTAAGCTCCTTATTGTGCTGATCTCTCCAGAATTAGCTGCGTTAATCAATGGACCGCGCGTAAGGGCACATCCATAAGCTACAAGTAGGATCACAATACAGACTGCCAGTTTATAAGTTATCGTCATAGAAAGGATATTTCGTGTAATACCATTTGCATGTTCCCATTTCATAGTCGCGTCCCTCTACTCACGTTTTCGCGCCAAACGACACCTTGTGAATCGGCCTTGATTAGAACTCGTTTTTTTATGAGTTCGCTTATTCGGGGGGCATAATACCGATTAATCGAATATCCCTCACACATCAAAATATTAAGTACTATGTCCCCCGAATATCTGAAAATATTAAGTGGCTCCTCGCTAAAATGTATGGGTAATCCGATTCAGGACATGATAGAAATCCGTCATCAAACGATGTAGGAGGTTAAGACGGATCATCATGAAAGATACGGAACTATTT
>Ga0265296_1002541_pt1 | contig 18178 bp, 15 predicted proteins | sample MunlanPumphouse1_FD_189073 | JGI IMG/M metagenome (GOLD analysis project Ga0265296, IMG submission 189073) | Groundwater microbial communities from a municipal landfill in Southern Ontario, Canada - Pumphouse #1 | ecosystem: Environmental > Aquatic > Deep subsurface > Groundwater | place...
ATTTTCTATAGGGTTCCCGTCATCCGAAAAAGCAACCGCGCCGGCCTCGATCATTTTTCCCATCTCCGCAAGCTCTTCTCCTAATTGTCCTTTTGTGACTGCGCCAATCGGAAAAACATTTACCAACCCTTCGGCTTTAGCTTTTGAAACAATATATTCAATGACAGCCGCGTCGTCCGCGACCGGATTTGTATTTGCCATACATGCGATTGACGTAAAACCTCCGGCCGCCGCCGCCCGTGAACCGCTGGCAATTGTTTCTTCATCCGATCGGCCGGGATCCCTCAAGTGAGTATGCATATCGACAAGACCAGGAAGAACATATTTTTCATCCGCATTTATGATGATAGATTCCGCTGGGATATCTTTTATAGCTTGTGAAACAGCAGCGATTTTTTGATCAATTATGAGGACATCATTAATAAAATCAATCCCATTGGCCGGATCAACAACTCTGCCGTTTTTTATGAGGATTGGTTTTAAAATCATTTCTTTTTAAAATTTCCAAGCAAACTCTTTACGGATTTAAAGGTCGATTTGTTCGCCGGTTTTTCCTTAAATTCTTCCATGCCCTGGCAGGCAGCAGCCTGTTCGGCCGATTTTTTGCTCAATCCTTCACCCTTGCCGTATTTTTTACCTTTGATCTTGACCTCAACCGAAAATACTCTGTTGTGTTTTGGCCCGGTCTCTTTGATAACCTTGTAGCACGGAAGTCCCATTTTTCTCTTTTGGACCATTTCCTGCAGCGCGGATTTATAATCTATAATAAATCCAACCTGACTTACTTTTTCTATGTCAGCCAACAGATTTTCCACGATAAAATCAATTGTTTTGCCTATACCCTGGTCGATATATATCGCCGCAAGCAAGGCCTCGAATGTATTTGCAAGATTCGATGTGCGAGAATCACCGCCGGATGATTTTTCATTTGAACTTAATAGAATATATTCGCCAAGATTAAGCTTTTTTGAAACTTCCGCCAGTGTTACGTCAGAAACTATTGTTGAGCGTATTTTTGTAAGGTCGCCTTCGGGGCGCGATGGATACTTGTTGAATAAATACTGGCTTATTGCCAGCTTTAATACCGCGTCGCCAAAAAATTCAAGTCTTTCGTTATCCTGTATATTTTCATCAGGCACTTCGCATGGATAGCTTCGGTGAGTTAATGCCTGATTTAATAAATTTTCACTGTGGAATTTAATCCCTAATTTTTGTTCTAATTCCTCAAGCTTTTCTTTCCTATGAGGAGAAATCATTTTTGATTTAGTTTATTAACTACCAGATCGGTAATATCGATACCGCCGACAATTATTACCTGTTTATCCAACACAATATCTACACCTACTGTTTTTGAAACATCTTTTACCGCATTAACAATTTCGATCTGGATCTGCGCAGTCAGCCTTTCGCTTAGGCCTACCAATTTGTCTCTTTTGGGTGTTAGTTCTTTTTCGAATTTTGCGGTCATTTCCTTAAGTTCTTTTTCACTTTTATTTGCTTTTTTCGCGTCTTCCAATTTTTTCTGGCTTGCGTCAAATTCGGTCTTAAAAGCCTCTTCCTCTTTTTTTATTTCGGCTTGGGCTTTTTCCGTTGCCTTATATTCTTTAAATATTTTCTGCACGTCAATAAAACCTACGCTGCCTGCCGATGCTGCAAATGCAGGAGCGACTACCCATACGAACAAACCGCAGATAACAATTAAAGATACTAATTTTTTCATGTTAAACCCTCCATTTATTTTTCAATTATTATATCAGCTATGTTATTTTGGCACAAGTTTTTTTAAATGTAGCATAAGAATGGAAATATCCGCCGGAGATATTCCCGCGACTCTTGAGGCCTGGCCGAGGGATATGGGCCTGACAAAAGACAATTTTTGGCGGGATTCGGTTGAGAGCCCGTGAAGCAGATCATAATCAATCCATTCGGGTATTTTGTTATTTTCCATTTGTTTAAATCTTTTTATCTGGTTTAGAGATCTCTGTATATATCCATCGTATTTTTTTGTGATTTCTATCTGTTCGATTATTTCCGGCGTTAAAAAGTCATTTTTTTCGATAGATTCTTTTTTCTTGATAAATGAATTAAATCTATTATCTGAATTAAGTCCGATATCATATCCTTTTTTTGTAAGCCGCAGGTCCGCATTATCGGAGCGGAGAACTAATCTATATTCCGATCTGGATGTAAACATACGGTATGGTTCGATTATTTCTTTTGTTATAAGGTCATCAACAAGGGTCCCGATATAGGATTCATCACGTCCTAAAATCACTGGTTCACATTTTTTAATCTTCATTGCCGCGTTAATACCAGCAACAAGCCCTTGGGAAGCCGCCTCTTCATAACCCGATGTTCCGTTAATCTGCCCTGCAAGAAAAAGGCCGTCAATTTCTTTGCATTCTAACGTATATTTTAGCTGGGAAGGCGGAACAAAATCATACTCAACGGCATAGCCCGGTCTGATTATTTCTACATTTTCTAGTCCCGCCATTGTTCGCAGCATCGCGAGTTGAACATCTTCGGGAAGACTCGTCGACATACCCTGCGTGTACATTTCTGTAGTTGACCTGCCCTCCGGCTCAATAAATGCCTGATGCTGGGTTCTCTCTTTAAATCTTACGACTTTGTCTTCTATAGACGGACAATATCTGGGACCGATTCCTTTTATCACACCCTGAAATAGCGGAGACCTGTCCAAATTCGCAAGAATTATTTTATGAGTTTCTTCATTCGTGTAAGTCAGGTGGCAATCAACCTGTGTCAATCTCATCTGCGGATTATCTAAAACATCTAGCCCATAATTTTTATATTCCCAGACAAATGAGAACATTTTTGGATTATCATCGCCCGGCTGCACAGTCATTTTTGAAAAATCAATTGTCCGTCTGTCTATCCGTGGAGTTGTGCCGGTTTTTAGACGTCCTAATTTTAACCCAATATTTTTGAGAGATTTAGATAACTCTTTTGCCGGAAGCTCGCCCATTCGTCCGGCTTCCATATGATTTAAACCTACATGAATTATTCCGTTCAAAAATGTTCCTGTCGCGATTATCACAATTGGCGCCATATAAACCGTATCAAGTTTAACTTTTACTCCTTCAACATTATTGGTTTTTGAAACGAGGATTTCTTCTACAATCCCTTGCTTTAAATCCAGATTATCCTGGTTTTCGACAACAGTCCTCATTGTTGTCCGGTATTGCGCCATATCCGACTGCGCGCGCAGAGCATGGACCGCAGGGCCTTTTGTCGTATTCAGCATTTTCATCTGAAGAAATGTCAGATCGGTATTAATTCCCATCTCACCGCCGAGAGCATCTATCTCTCTGACAAGCTGGCTCTTCGCAGGTCCGCCGATTGCGGGATTGCACGACATGTGGGCAAGAGTGTCAACATTCATTGTAAGAAGAAGCGTTTGGCATCCAAGACGCGCGGATGCAAGAGCAGCCTCGCAGCCCGCGTGGCCTGCTCCGACGACGATCACATCATAGGTTTTGGGATATACGATGGATTTCATAATTATGATTTTAGCACAAAATCCCTAAGACCCGGAATCGATACTTCTCCCGAAAACGATGATATTTTCCCATTGATATAAATTTTATTCTTACTTTTCTGGATTTTTTTAATTCCTTTATTAGCGGCTTCGATCTTTAATTCCAAAAGCTCAAAAAGCAGGGTAACTTTCTGCGGCATTTTGCCAAACCTGTCAATAATTTCTTTGCGAAGTTCATCAAGATCAAACAATGCTCCGGCATTATACATCCTCTTATAACAAGAAATGCGCTGTTTTTCGTCTTCAATATAATTATCGGGTATCATTACATCCAGGCCGATATCTATTACTGTTTCGTTTTTCTTTTCCGGTTTTATACCTTTTAGGTTATCAACCGATTCTTTGAGCATTTCCGTGTATAGGTCAAATCCTACAGCGGCTACATGGCCTGATTGTTCTCGTCCAAGCAGGTTTCCCGCTCCACGGATTTCCAAATCTCTCATTGCGATTTTATAGCCGGAACCAAGCTGTGTAAAATCTTTTATCGCGGCAAGCCTTTGCATTGCCTCTTCTGTCTGTACATCACCGGGCTTATATAGTAAATAAGCAAATGCTTTTACATTTGACCTCCCTACCCTGCCCCGCAGCTGGTATAAATCAGCAAGGCCAAATCTTTCCGCATGATCAATAATTATCGTATTCACATTAGGCATATCAAGGCCGGATTCAATTATGCTTGTACATACGAGAATATTAAATTCATTTTTCAGGAATCTGGAGATAATATCTTCGAGATCTTTTGCCCTCATTTGTCCGTGTGCAAAAAATATTTTTGCTTCCGGCACAAGTTTCTTAAGATAAGCCGTGACTTGATCTATTGACCGTATAAAATTATGAACAAAAAATATCTGCCCTCCGCGCTCCAACTCCCGGAGAATCGCTTTTTTTATTATCTGTTTATCCCAAGCCGAAAGGACCGTCTCAACGGATGATCTTCCGGAAGGTGGGGTGTTGATTACACTCATCTCTCTAATTCCGGAAAGAGCCATATAAAGGGTCCTTGGTATAGGAGTTGCCGTAAGACTCAAAATATCGACATTTTTTTTAAGTTTTTTCAGCTTTTCCTTATGTTTGACGCCAAATCTTTGTTCTTCATCAATTATTAAAAGACCCAAATCCTTGAAAACAATATCATTCTGCAGCAGTCTGTGAGTCCCGATTAGAATATCGACTCCTCCTCCGGCAACGGAAGCTAAAATTTGTTTTTGTTCGGATTTGGTTCTAAATCTTGAGAGCATTTCGATAACAAACGGGAAAGGAGCAATTCTTTCTTTGAAATTATTATAATGCTGCTCTGCAAGTATTGTGGTGGGAACCAAAACCGCAACCTGTTTTCCGGCGCTTGTTGCTTTAAACGCGGCACGGAGAGCTACTTCGGTCTTTCCATATCCTACATCGCCGCAAAGGAGGCGTTCCATCGGCCTGCCTGATTCCATATCTTTTTTTATTTCGGCAGCAGCCGTCTGTTGATCAAGAGTCTCTTCATATTCAAAAGAGTTCTCAAGCTCGTTCTGCCAGACAGTATCCGGAGGAAAAACAAATCCTTCCTCCCTTTCTCTTGCCGTATAGAGTTCCATCAAGTCTTTTGCAAGCTCCTGCGTTGATTCTTTAACTTTTTTCTTGGTCCTGGCCCACGTTTTGTCTCTTAATTTGTTAAGTTTTGGCGGAGCATCTCCTGGAATTACATATTTATTAACCAGTTTCATCTGGTCGGGCATAACATATAGATAATCTTCGTCTGCAAACTCAAGCAAAATATATTCCTGCGTAGTATCCGATACTGATATTTTTTTGAGACCATTGTAAATGCAAATTCCGTAATTTGAATGGACAACAAAGTCACCGATATCAAAATCAATCGCAAAATATTGATTAACTCCTTCCTTTGAAGGTTTGTATTTTACGGCAGTGCGGACCTTGCCAAATATCTCTTTGTCAGTCAAGACCATAATTTTTTCAAAAATAAATCCGGATTCCAGGGCTCCGTGAATGATATCAGCTCCTTGAAATACTTCCTTTAACCTGTCTGCTTCGGTCGAGACAAGAACAATAGCAAACCCATCACTTGTTTTTTGTTTAATATCGTTCTCTAGCCGCGCCATATCATTGTTATAATTTTCCGGTATAGAAACAGGGATATTTACGCTTTCGCTGTTTTGAGGAATCAAAGATGACTCGATACGATAAAATCTTTCCAGTGACTTTTTGAAATTATCGTCTAATATGTCCATCTGCCCGTCAATAAATACAATCGAATTTGTATCAAAATATTCTGTTACAAAAACTTCTTTTTCTTCCGAGTGCGGAAAGACCGTAATTTCTTTTGTTTTTTCAATCGAGAGCTGGGTTGAAATAGAAAATGTTCTAATGGATTCTATTTGATCTCCATAATAATCAACTCTGACAGGGTTATCCATCCCAGGACCAAAAATATCAACGATCCCTCCTCTCGCGGCAAACTCTCCCGGCTCCTCCACAATATCTACCCTCTTATACCCAATATCAGCAAGTTTAGTTACCAAACAATCTCTATTTATGTCTTTTAAGTGAATCTCTTTTGATTCCAAATCACGTTTTGAAATGGTTTTTTGCGCGATAGATCTTAGCGATGCAAAAAAGATTGTATTGTTATTAATTCTGTTTAAAGCAGTAATCCTTTGCTGCGGATACTCATCGTCTTGAAAAAATACCAAATCAGATTTTGGGTTCAAAAATAAATAATCCTCAAATATTTTTTCTGCACTTTCAGAGTTCTGTGAGATATAAATAATTGAACAGCCAAATTTTGAACACAGATATTTTAAAAAAAATGATTTGAAAGATCCGGCTAGCCCGTTAATAAAAATATTTTTTTGATTTTTTAGGCAATTAATGGTTTTTTCAGACTGCTGGGACTGATAGATGGCATCAAGTATGTTCTCAAACATTATTTTTCAAGGCCGAATGCCTTATGGAGGGCCGTTACTGCTTTTTTCGCAAATTCCTTTTTTATTATACATGATACCCTGATCTCCGACGTGCTAATCATTTCGATATTGATCGCTTCGTTTGAGAGTATTTCAAACATTTTCGCGGCAACGCCCGGAGTGCCGATCATTCCAACACCTACGATCGAAACTTTCGCGAGATCGCCGTCCGATACGACTTTTGCGGCGCCCGTTTTTTTTGCGATTTTTTCAGTAACTTCAACCGCTTTTTTTACGTCATCTTTTGAGACTGTAAATGCAATATCGGCTCCGGTTCCTTCGTGAACGCTCTGGATAATCATATCAACGCTGATATGGGCATTTGCCAGCTCCGTAAATAGCATTGACGCGACACCCGGCTTATCCGGCACTTTTAAAATTCCTACTTTCACGACATTTGTGTCCGCGGCAACTCCGCTGACTGTATTTCTTTTTTCCATGGATGATACCTCCTTAACAATGGTTCCTTCTTCATCGTTATAACTTGACCTAACATGTACCGTCAATTTATAATTTTTTGCGCATTCAATTGATCTTGGGTGCAACACCTGCGCTCCAACGCTTGCAAGCTCCAGCATTTCTTCATACGAAATAAATTTTAGTTTTTTTGCTTCGGGGACAATTCTGGGGTCTGTCGTATAAATTCCGTTTACATCCGTATAAATTTCGCAAACATCGGCTTTTAGCGCAGCTGCGATAACAATTGCGGATGTATCAGACCCTCCCCTGCCAATCGTCGTGATATCTCCTTTACTGTCTATTCCCTGAAAACCAGTAACAATTACAATTTTTCCATCATCCAGTTCTTTTCTGACACGCTGAAATTTTACGTCTTTGATCCTGGCTTTTGAAGGAATATCTTCTGTAACTACTCCGGCCTGTCCTCCTGTAAGTGAAATTGCCTTTTCTCCCTCTGCTTGAATTGCCGAAGCAAGAAGTGAGGCCGATACTTGTTCCCCGGTTGAAATAAGCATGTCGTATTCACGGGGTTCGTAATTTGGATTTACTTTTATTAATAGATCTATCAGCTCGTCCGTAGTATGTCCCATTGCCGAAACAACAACAACAACATCCGCCCCTGATTTTTTTGTTTTTATGACGCGTCGGGCTACATTTTTGATCTTTTCAACGGAACCGACGGACGTTCCGCCGTATTTTTGGACAATTAGTTTTTTCATAAATTATTTATATGGCAACTCAAGACATTTAATAATATTTGATAGTGATTTATATTCAGGATCCCTATGGACTAGAACCGCGTTCATTATTTTGGCTGTAGCAGCTATCCATGCATCTGCGACGGAAATATTGTGTTTGGCTTTTAATTCGGCCGCTAATACTCTCAACTCTTCATCACTTTCAACAATTTCAATAGGCAGTAGGGTCAGCTGCAAATAATTCTGGCGGGCGCATTCTTCGCCATAACGCATCATACAAATGTAAAGATATTCCATAAGAGTCATAAAAGAAACTATAACCTTGGTATGCCTTTTTTTTGCGTTTTCAAGGATCTCTTCAACCTTAGAAGCCCCGTCTTCATCATCTTTTAGACAAAAAATAGCAGAAGTATCCAGTAGATACGACTTATTTCCTTCCACGTTCTTTTTCCCTCTCATTTTTTCGTTCAAAAAGCAGTGACTTAAGCATCCCCTTTGAACTGCCCCGGAAAGTTTTTATAGGGTCTGCGGGCACGGGAATGATCGAAATAATGCTGCCCAAATCAAGCCATGCAATCTTTTGCCCCGCTTTTATTCCATATTTTTTACATATTTCGGCAGGCACCGCTGTCTGCCAGCGCTTTGAAACAGTTGTTTTGAGCGTCATATTAAGCCACCTCGACAATAGCATACAAGGCTAAGTTAAATTTGTCAAGTAAGATTTGGGGATAGATTTGTGAGTAATCTCGCCGTATTTTTGGACGATGAGTTTGGGCATAATGTGCCCACGGGTCAGTTTGTAAAGGAGGATGTGTTGATATTGCTCATTCTATAACTGGACATGCTTTTGAAAACACATATTGCTTATACATGAATGAATCTACTGGCAATTAAAACTAAATCATTTCTATCGTTTTACCCAATCGACCAATCGTATTCTCTTTCCCCAACAACTCAACAACATCAAACATCGGGGGAGAATCTGACCTGCCGGTCAGCGCGACACGTGCGGGATGGATGACCTCTCCCGCTTTCACGTTTAAATCTTTTGCGAGAGTGCGGAACACTTCTTCGATCTTTGATTTTTCAAACGGTTCCAGGGCTTCCAATCTTTCTTTTAATTTGCAAAGAATATTTTTCGCGTCCGCGGTTTTTAAATATTCTTCCACGGATTCCTTGTCATATTTTACTTCATCCACAAAGAAGAAATCAGAAAGCTCAACAATCTGCGTCAATCTCTCCATTCTATCCTGAAGGCAAATTATTATTTTCTTTATCCTGTTTATTTCTTTTAAATCTTTGAGATCTTTCATCCATGGATACTGCTCATCCAAAAAAGGTTTTGTCAATTCAAAAAGGCAGTCGTGCGATAATTTTCGTATGTGCTGGCCGTTGACCCAGTCTAATTTTTTTGCGTCAAATACCGCGGATGTTTTTACTACTTTTTTTAAGGTGAAGAATTTGAATAACTCTTCCCGCGTAAATATCTCCTGATCACCATGCCCCCACCCCAGTCTTGCTAAATAGTTGAACATCGCGTCCGGAAGATATCCCATATCTTTGTACGCGATAAGGGATGTCGCGCCGTGACGTTTGCTTAGTCTTGTTTTGTCCGACCCCAAAATCATCGGGATATGGGCAAATTTGGGACATTTGAATCCAAGCGCGATATAAATTTGTATTTGGCGCGGAGTATTTGAAAGATGATCATCGCCGCGGATAATATGGCTGATATTCATTAAGTGATCGTCAATTACGGCGGCAAAGTTATAAGTCGGGAAATCATCGGATTTTATCAGGACAAAATCATCAAGAAGGTTATTTTCAAATTTGACATCGCCGCGCGCAATGTCGTGGACAATAGTTTCACCTTCACACAGCATTTTAAACCTTACAACATAAGGCAGTTTTAAGTCCATATTTTTTTTAACCTCGTCACGGGATAGCCTCCGGCATTTTCCGTCATATCTCGGGGCTTCATGTTTTTTTTCGGCATCCAGCCTTGCTTTTTCAAGTTCCTGCGGAGTGCAAAAACAAAAATAAGCCTTATCCTCGTTAATAAGCTTGTCCGCGTAAACCTTATACTTTGGCAGATTTTCGGTTTGAAAAAAAGGTCCTTCATCCCAATTGAGGCCAAGCCATTTGAGACCGTCAATTATCGCGTCAACCGCGTTTTTTGTAGAGCGCGCTTTGTCGGTATCTTCGATCCGGAGTATAAATTTTCCGCCGCGGTTTTTGGCAAAAAGATAATTAAACAGAGCTGTTCTCGCTCCTCCGAGATGCAGATGGCCTGTCGGTGATGGAGCAAAGCGAACCCTGATTTCTTTTTCCAGTTCTTCACTCATGATATGAAAGTATACAATATTTTATAAAACTTTGGTATAATTTGCCAAAGCATGAAGAAATATATTTTTGCGGTTCTAATTATATTCTTATATTCTCCAATCGTATTCGCACAAGTATCTATTGACTCCGTATTGAAAGACGGGATCGGCGTTAGACCCTTGGGAATGGGAGGAGCGTTTACGGCTGTCGCAAATGATTCAAACTGTATTTATTACAACCCCGGAGGTCTTGGCTTTGTTGATTTTTCATATACAATCGGGTATCAGGACCTCCAGAACGCAAATTTTAAACTTAATAACTACAATCTATTCGCTTATAAACTGATTGGCGCCGGAAACTGGCATCAGGAAGATTTTTCAGGGAATATTATTGATGTAACCGCGGTTTCACTTGGATCAATAGGATCCAACATGGTCGGCTGGGGATTTACGACAAAGCATATTGCGGGAAATGTTGGCGGAAAAATAGTTGATGGGTCGTCAATGGATATAGGACTAAAAGCGCCGTTAACTCAAAAAATATTTTTTGGTCTCGTCGCACAGGATATATTTAAAAATAACCTCGATGTAAAAAGCGCAATCAGAGCCGGCATTGCGTATGAGACGCCAATCGGCGGAGTGCTCGCCTGCGACGCGGAGCTTTCAAATCTAAAATCACCGGCCGGAATGGATATTTTTATGCATTACGGTTACGAAATGTATTTGACCGAAGGTTTGCTTATAAGGGTGGGGTGGCAAAAGGATAAATACTGCGCGGGAGCTACCGCATCGCTTAAATATTTCACTGCCGACTTTGCCGCTCAAACATATCCGTATGGAGGAGTGACGCAATATATGATGAGTTTTAGAATAGGAAGATAGAAAATATGAAAAAAATGAGATTGATGAAAAAATTAAAGCTGCTGACGATTTTTCTGGCATGTTTATTAGCTAGTCCGGTATTTGCCCAAACTATTTTAGAAGACGGACTCAAGCACGGAGTCGGGATCAGGGCGCAGGGAATGGGAGGAGCTTTTTCTGCTATAGCTGACGACTTAAGTGCGATATCATATAATCCCGCGGGCCTTTCACAGCTCCGGTCATTCTCATATTCATCGGGTATCGGAGACATTAAAAATGACGCGTACCAATCAAATATGTATAACCTTTTTAATTTTTGGCTGTTGGGCTACGGCAACTGGAACATTATAAATGCCACCGGCAACACCATGAATGTATCGTCATACGGATTTGGAAAAGGCGAATCAAATGGGGTTAACTGGGGCTTTGCATATAAAGAAATTAGATACGGGAATCTTCCCCAAGCTGGCCTGCCTGCCGGCAAGGCAGGAATCTCGAAAAGTTTTGACTTTGGTCTTTTGCTCAAAATAAGCCCAAAGCTTTCGGCCAGCGCGGTTGTTGCTGATTTAATTCCCGATAATACAATCAACCTGAAAGGTAGCGGCAAACTTGGTCTTGCCGTTAAACCATTCGGCGAAAGCGCCATTCTTTCCGCGGATTATGAAATAAAATCGACAAATATTGCGAATAATTTCGCGCATATTGGAATTGAGAGCGAAATAGCATCAGGACTTACGCTTCGCACTGGAGTTGACAGCGGATCGTTTACCGCCGGAGCAAGCATTAACTCTCCGTTTTTCAACATAAACTACGCTTATAAGCAGGATAACACCAGCCCGACGCAGGGAATTCATTCCGTCGGGTTTGATTTTTTTCCGCAAAAACTTTCGGAGCGTCCTTTCTCGATAACGGGAGCGCCTGAATACGCGTTAATAGAAGTCGGAGGCAAAATAACCGGAGGCAGAAACCAATATAGTATCATTGGCGGCGGCATGACGGGCGCCGACGGAATTTTAAGACAAATAAGACGGGCAAATAAAGATAGATACATTGACGGAATAATGCTCAAGATTAACGGATTCCAGGGCGGACTCGCGACCGACGCTCTCGTCCAGGAACTCCGGAGCGATTTAATTAAATTTAAAAAATCAGGAAGAAAGATTGTCGCTTATCTAACAAACGGCGCCGACGGACCCGAATATTATCTGGCCGCGGTTGCGGATAAAATCGTAGCTCCAAACGGCTCAACACTCGGTGGAATGGGAAAATCAATAGGAGTCCAAAAATTCGGAGGACTTTTTGATAAATTCGGCATTCAATGGCAGACATTCACCAAGGGAATATACAAAGATACGTTTGATTCTTACGGCAAAAAAATGGCAAAAGAACACAGGGAAGAGCTCGAGGCGCTTCTCGACAGCGAATACAGGACGTTTATCTCTGATATTTCGAAAGACCGCAAAATACCGGTAGAAGAGCTCAAAACAATCGGGGATGGGAGGATTTTTGGAGTAGCAACAGCTAAAAAATTAAATCTCGTAGACCAAATCGGATTTTTCAGCGACGCAAAAACCGCATGCGCGAAACTCTCAAACTCAAAAGACGATGTCACATTAATAAAATATGACGAACTTGAAAATGATGAGGAATATTTGTTTCCGCTTGCATCAAAAATCGCGGTTATCGAAGTTGACGGCGAAATTGTAACAGGGACAAGCGGTGATAACATGTTGTTCGGGGGTCGAAGTATCGGAGGAGACGACATAACCGAACAGCTTAAACAGGCAACTGACAATCGCGATGTTTCGGCGATAATACTCCGGGTAAACAGTCCGGGCGGATCGGTTACCGCGTCTTCGCAGATTTATGCTGCTGTAAAAGCCGCCCGCGAAAAAGGAAAGGTAGTTGTCGCGTCATTCGGCGATGTAGCGGCGTCCGGAGGATATTATATCTCCTGCCCTGCCGATTATATAATCGCGGATCCGTCTTCAATAACAGGAAGCATCGGCGTCATCACAAAAATTCCGGTAATTGCCGATATGCTTAAAAAAATCGGGGTCACTGTTGAAGTAATAAAAGAAGGGGCTCATGCCGACATGTATTCCACTCTCCGTCAGATAACAAAAGAAGAAAAAAAATGGATAGACGACATTATGTCTGCCGATTACAAAGACTTTAAGGCGGCGGTAGCTGCGGGACGAAAAATCGCGACGTCCGAGGTTGATGTTATCGCACAGGGCCGTATTTACACAGGATCACAAGCACTGGATTTAAAGCTTGTTGACAGCTTAGGCAACTTTTCCGATGCGGTAACAAAAGCATGTTCTCTCGCAAAAATAAGAGGGGAACCTATTCTCGTTTACTTTAAAAAAGGAACGGATGAAACTAATTTTGCTATGAATATGGCTGAAAAAATTGGATTAAAAAACGGATTGCTTTTTGGACCGCAAATGGAATTAAGCGAATTTAAACTGATTTATTAGCGGGATTCAACCTCGGAGGATATAAATATTATTTTTTGGGGCGGTTCCATCCCTAGAGTACCGATAGCAATCTTCTCGATCTTTTCAAGCGATTCCTGCGCGGCAAGCTTTGAGTCCAAAAGCCTGTTATCACTCTGAATCTGTTTCAACTCAATCTGCGCATTTTCCATGCGATAGCCGACATCCATTTCTCTTGTGCTTAAATAGAGATGTATTGTCGCCAAAACAAAAAAAACTATAATAATTGAAACGACATTTTTATATTTCATAAATGCCTTACAGCCCTAAGTTTAGCACTTCTTGATCTTGGATTCATCCGGATCTCATCGTCATCCGCCATTACCGGTTTTTTTGTAAGTATTGCTATATCGCCGCCAGCAAAATACTTTTTGAACATATTTTTTGCGATCCTGTCCTCGAGAGAATGATAGGATATCACAACTATCGTTCCCGATTGCGCCAGCATATTTACGCAAGACTCAAGTCCTGATTCAATATTTTTTAATTCGTCGTTAACGGCAATCCGGAGAGCCTGAAAAGTCCGGATAACACAGTCAAATCTTCCAACCGATTTTTTTATCACATCCGAGAGTTGAACAGTGGTTTTGATCGGTTCTCTTTCCCTTGCTTCAACAATTTTGCGGGCAATACGTTTTGCAAACCGGTCCTCCCCGTATTCTTTTATTATCCTGGCAATCTCCTCAACATCATAATCATTAATAATATCATATGCCGTGATCACCTGATTTATATCCATTCTCATATCAAGAGGCCCGTCAAAACGGATACTAAATCCCCTGCCCCCCTCATCAAACTGATGGGATGATACACCCAGGTCAAGGATAATACCATCCGCTTTTTCTTTTAATGATTTTAAAACATTTGAAAAATTTCCTTGAATATATTTAACATTCGGATATTTTTTGAGGCGCTGTGTTGAATAATCGATCGCGTCCTTATCCATATCAATACCGATTAAGCGGCAACGACCCTCGGTCTTTGATAATATTGCCTCTGAATGCCCGCCTCCTCCAAGCGTACAGTCGATATAATGACCGTCGGGTTTTGGTGAAATATAATCAATAACCTCATTTAACATTACCGGAATGTGGTACATTATTGTTTATTATACATTACTTTCAAGGTATAATTATATTATTATGATTCTCGAAGAAATTGTTAAGAATAAGAAAAAAGAAATTGCGGAAAATGCTGCAGAGGAGGCAACGTTGACTCCTCTGCTCTCCGTTCTCCCCAAACCGAAAGATTTTCTTGGCGCGATTTCCAAAAAAGGAATCAATCTCATTGCCGAGATTAAAAGGAAATCGCCGTCCGCCGGAATTATCAGAAAAGATTTCGATGTTAAACTACTCGCAAAGACATACGAAAAAAGCGGCGCCAGAGCGATATCGGTTCTTACGGATAAAAAATATTTTGGCGGAACTATTGGGGATTTGATCGAGGTTCGAAAACATACGAAACTGCCGATTTTGAGAAAAGATTTTATAATTGACCGAAAGCAGATATATGAATCAAGAGTTGCCGGAGCCGATGCGATACTTCTCATTGCGCGGATCCTTTCAAAAAAAAATTTAGCCGATTTTCTGGCTCTTGCGCATAAACTGGGGATGTATTGTCTTGTTGAGGTCCACAACAAACCCGAATTAAAAAAGGCGCTTGCGTCAGGGGCAAAAATAATCGGGATAAATAACAGGAATTTGGATTCTCTTGATGTTAACCTGAATACAACAGCTGCCTTAAAAAAAATTATGCCCAAGAGTATAATTTCTGTAAGCGAGAGCGGGATTAAAACAAGGTCAGATGTCATAAATCTTGCAAATAAAGGAATAAATGCTATATTGGTAGGTGAATCTATTTTAAAAAACGGCAATGTGTCAAAAAAGATTTCGGAGCTTATAAAAAATGATTGAAGTAAAAATCTGCGGAATAACAAATCTTGAGGACGCGCTTGAAGTTGTGAAATCCGGCGCCGATATGATCGGTTTTATATTGTCTTCCGGCAGTCCCAGGACAATAACTCCGGAAAAAGCAAAAAGCATTATCGAGATGCTGCCCGATACAATCGAAAAAGTCGGCGTTTTTGTCGACGAGAGTCTTGCAAGGGTAAATGAATTGGCCGAAATGCTTGATATCGATTATATCCAACTCCACGGAAGCGAATCACCCGACTATTGCAGCAAAGTGTCAAAACCTGTCATAAAAACCATCAGAGTTAAGGACGAAAACAGCATCAACGCGATAAAAAACTATGACGCCGCGGATTTTATCCTGCTCGATACATACGCGGAGGACAAATTCGGCGGGACAGGGCGGACATTTGACTGGGCTCTTGCCGCAAAAGCAAAAGAAAGCAAAAAAACAATTATGCTTTCCGGCGGGCTGAACCCAAAAAATATAACAACCGCGATAGAAATAGTAAAACCTTTTGGCGTAGACGTCGCATCCGGCGTCGAGGAAAGACCCGGCAAAAAAGATCCCAAAAAAATCCGTGAATTCGTAAAGGTAGTTCGAACTCTGCAATAAAAGGAGGAAATTTTTTATGAAAAAGTATCTTGTTATTGGCTTGATGTTTTTGTTGGTTGGATCGGTAATTATCAGCGGGTGCGGACAGCAGGTTCCGGAGATAAAGTCGCAGTCAACGACAATTAATTCTACAATACCTATGCCCCTGGGATTGGTGATAAAAGGAACAGTGTATAGTCGGGTTTTGGGAAGCACTAATAATGGCAGCACACTTACAGGAGTAATTTTAACTATAAGCGGCAGCAGCGACTCCGTTTCTACAACTTCAAATTCTAACGGCGAATTTGTTTTTTCAAACCTTCCATCAAATAGCTCCTCGGTTGCGACTACGATAGGATATATTATAGTTGCGACAAAAGAAGGTTATCAAAAAATTGGAACATCTTTAACATTTGGAAATGGTGCTCTTGTACAAGATAACACTGTTCTTACTGCAGATATTACACTTAACCCAAGACCAGTAGTATCAAGCATTACTCCAGCACTTGGAACAACTGTTGACGCAACAGCTACATTTGTTGTTACATTTAATAAAGCAATGGACGTTACAACTGTTAGACCGACATTAACATCTCAAGGATTAAGAACAGCCGCAGTTGGAGATACAGCAAGCATTACAACTAGTTGGTCAACTGACAAAAAAACATTGACATTAACACCAACAGGCAACCTATATTCAAATATGACATATAGACTTAATGTTGACCCTGGCGTAACGGCAAGAGATTTAGCAGGAAATGTTCTTGACACCGCCCCTGGAGGTTATTCGGGAGGGTTGGCACAAAATGAGTATACCAGCGGTCAGACATCCTATTATTACAGAACCTCATCGGGAGGAGCACCCGGAGCCCCAAGCAGCATGACAATATATAGTTCTACCTACGCAGCTGCTTTTTCATCTGAAGCAGGAGGCATCACATATGCGCAAATTATGGCAAACCCCAATCTTAATCTGCAATGGAGTCCTTCAACCACGGGAAATGTAAACGGATATAGGATCTATGTTGCAAGATCATCATCAGGCCCATGGTTATATTTAAATAATCCCACAACTGCATATTTAACAACAAATGTGACAAACATTATTACGGCATTATTTGGCGCAGGTTCCGCATTGGATCCTATTAATACCCGCAACTATCCGTTTATTAACGAAAAGATATACTTTAGGGCAGTTGCCTATAATGCAGAGGGGGAAAGTGCATCGGCAGAAGTAAATGCAGTAAAATTGTTTGCTCCAGTATTAAATGCAACAGCACAAAAGCCAGCCTATGCCGGCGGAATATTGACTAACTTTTATTTTCTTCCTGCATTAGCTACGAATGAAGTATATATTGCATTCCAGGAACCAATCGATAGAACCAGTATTACATCTTCAAACTTTACGGTTGAAGCAACTGCAACAGATTCAACTGTTACATCAGCAACACATATAACTAGTAGCATGACGACTTTAGGTGGCCCATGGGTGGTGGTTGGAAGTTGTTATTCTATTATTAAAGTTAAGACAAATAAAGACTTAACTGTCGGTGATGCTGGACGAAAAATACACGTTCAGGGAGTTAAGGACCTGTATGGGAATACAATGACTCATGCAACGGTCACTATTAACTAATTGCGTTAGTAATCCCTCCCATCTATAAATCAGTATAGGTGGGAGGGTTGAATAAAAACAAATGAAAAAACTTATAAGTATTATCACAATATTGGCTTTCCTTTTTGGGCTTGCAATTTGTGATATCTCCAGCGCCGCGAAACACAAATCATACAACAAAAAAGCTTCCAAAAAAAAAGCAAAGGCACCAAATGCCAAAGAAAAGAAACCAACCATAAAGCCGCTGACAAAAACTGTTTCAAAAGAAGCAAGTGTTTCTATATTTAAAGATATTAAACTAAAAAATTCGTCATATCCGTATGTTTATCAGATGGTTAATGACTATAAGGTTGTATCGGCATATCCGGACGGCTCCTTTAAACCTGCGAAACCCGTAACCAGATCGGAATTTTCAAAAATAATCATAAACCTTATAAGTTATATTGAAAAAAGATACGATATTTCTTTTATGGTTGATCCAACGGCAGGAGACATAAAGCTAAAAGATCTGCCGACCGGTAATTGGGCTTATCCATATGCAAATGCGCTTATCGGAAAATACAGGCTTACTTCCGCGTATCCGAACAAAACATTTAAACCCGGAAAAGTAGTAAGCCGTTATGAAATGGCGTCTGTCATGTCAAAAACAATGAGAGTAATACTGTTAAAGGTAAATATGATGCCTATAAT
>Ga0265296_1002542_pt1 | contig 18174 bp, 20 predicted proteins | sample MunlanPumphouse1_FD_189073 | JGI IMG/M metagenome (GOLD analysis project Ga0265296, IMG submission 189073) | Groundwater microbial communities from a municipal landfill in Southern Ontario, Canada - Pumphouse #1 | ecosystem: Environmental > Aquatic > Deep subsurface > Groundwater | place...
TCCTGCGGTTGCTTCGGGGGTGCTGGCGATCGGGAGGCGGGACGATCCCACGGCCTCCGACGATCGCTCTCAGGTTCACCGTAACATACCCCCCGGGGGTACTGCTAGAGTGGACGCATGCCGGACACCACGCCCGCCGCCGCCACGCCGAAGCGCGGCTACACCGCCACCAAGGACCAGCTCTCGGCCCGCCTGCGCCGCGTCGAGGGACAGGTCCGCGGGATCGAGCGGATGGTCGACGAGGACCGTTACTGCATCGACGTGCTGACCCAGATCTCGGCCGTCCAGGCCGCGCTCGACAAGGTTGCGCTCGGGTTGCTCGACGGCCACGCCCGGACCTGCGTGCTGGGCTGCGCGGGGGACGAGCGCGAGGAGAAGACCGACGAGCTGATGGCCGCCGTCGGCCGGATGCTGCGGCGGGGCTGAGCCCGCCCGGTGATCGTCCACCTCGCCGTCGCGCCGCACGCCCCGTCCTTCGGCACCGCACGATCACGGAGATCCTGATGCCGACCCTCGCCCTCGTTCTCTACGCCGCCTTCTTCGCGGTGGTCTTCGGCTGGCGCACCTGGCACCAGCTGCGGACGACCGGTCGTTCCGGGTTTCACGGGCTCAGCGGGCGGCCGGGCTCGGCCGCCTGGTGGGGCGGGGTGCTGTTCATCGTCGCGATCGTGCTCGGGGTCGTCGCGCCGGGCGTCCAGCTGGCCGGCGTCGTCGCTCCGCTCCCGGCGCTCGACGCTACGGTGCTGCACGTCGCCGGCATCGTGCTGGTGCTCGGGGGGATCGCGGTGACCGTCGCCGCGCAGCGCGACATGGGCAACGCCTGGCGGATCGGCCTCGACCACGGAACCCGCACCACGCTGGTCACCAGCGGGACGTTTGCCCTGGTCCGCAACCCGGTCTTCTCGGGGATGGTCGTCTGCGCGGTCGGCCTGGCGTCGCTCGCCCCGAACGTGCTCGCGATCGGGGGCGTGGTGGTCCTGGTGCTGGCGATCGAGCTCCAGGTGCGCTGGGCCGAGGAGCCGTTCCTGCGTGAGACGCTGGGGGACGAGTACGCCGGGTACGCGACGCGCGTCGGCCGGTTCGTGCCGGGCGTCGGACGGATCCCCGCGGCGGACTGAGGCCGACCCGCGGCATCGCCGTAGAGGTTGAGCACGCAGAACGTGCTCAACCTCTACGGCAACACGGCCTCGACGGGACCGCTGCCGCGCGGGTGACCGGACCGCGGCGCTCCACGTCGACCGCGAGGCCTGCGAGGCTGCGCGCCATGGGAGCGCGCGCCGCAGCCGACCACGACGCCCGGCGCGAGCTCGAGGGCCGACCGATCGGCCTGCCCGCCGGACTCGACGTCGCCTGGCTCGGCGTGTCCGGCTACCGCCTGACCTACGAGGGCGTGTCGATCTTCATCGACCCGTACGTCTCACGGGTGCCGCTGCGTGACCTGCTCCTCCGGCGGACCGCGATGCCGGACCTGGACCTGATTCGGCGGTTCGCTCCGGCCCCGGGACCGGTCGCGGGGGTGCTGGTCGGCCACACGCACTTCGACCACGCGATCGACGCCCCGGCGATCGCCCGCGAGTACGACGCGAAGGCCTACGGGTCGGCGTCGATGACGCACCTGATGGGTCTTCACGGTCTGCGTGAGCAGGCGGTCACGGTCGAGCCGCACGTGCCGTACGAGCTGGGGCCGTTCGTGGTCCGCTTCGTGCCGAGCCGGCACTCCAAGCTGATCCTCGGTCGCAAGGTGCCGATGGACGGCGAGCTGACCTGCGACCACGTCGGCGGGCTCTGTCCGTCCGCGTACCGTTGCGGCGACGTCTGGGGGATCCACATCACCGTCGCCGGAACGACGCTCTATCACCAAGGCAGCGCCGACCTGCACGACGACCAGCTGCGCCACGGTCCGGTCGACGTCTTCCTGGCCGGGATCGCCGGCCGCAGCGTCACCCCACGCTACTGGGAGCGGATCCTGCCGAAGCTCGATCCGCGGATCGTGGTGCCGACCCACTACGACGACTTCTTCGCCCCGCTCGGCCGCTCGTTCTCGTTCGTCCGCCGCGTCGGCCTGGCCCGCATCCCCGACGAGATCGGCGCGGTCTCCCGCGACGCCGAGGTCGTCGCGGTGCCGCGGGTCGATCAGGGGTGACGGATCTACTCGGCTGGAGACGGCGTCGGCGGGAGCGGACCGTGGATCTTGTGGAGTTGCTCGAGATCGAGACGATCTTGGAGCCGGCCCGCCATCTCCTTCATGAGCCGCAGATGGGGCAGTCCTACGACATTGAGCGCTCCGCCCTCCACGTCGACCGTCATGCTGCCGCGCAACAGCTCGTCGTAGCGCAGCGGGGTGGCGCCTTCCATCAGCACGTCCAGCAGGCCGTGACGGGAACTTCCGTCCGGGCGAGATACGCCAACAGCCCACTAAGCGCCGGCGGGGGCGTCGTCACGCGGACCGGTACGGCCGGGCCGTGGTCGCGGCTGCCGTCAACATCTGCGCGGCCGCGATCAGGTCGAGCCCCTCGGCCAGCAGGTCCTCCGGCGTGCGGAGCGCGTTCGAGGCCCAGTGATGCTCGTCCCAGACCTCGGCCGCAGCCTGCCGGTCGCCAGCGGCCTCGAGGCTTGTCGCCAGGGTGACCAGGCGTGCCAGGCGGTCGCGGGCCGCCTGCGGATCAGCGGCGATCACCCGCTCCGTCGTAGCCATACGTTGATCGTCGCACTCGACGCCGGAAAAGGCCAGGCCCACCGCCCTACGGCACCAGCACGACCTTGCCGACGTTGCGGCGCTCCTGGAGCATCCGGTGGGCGTCGGCGGCGCGGTCGAAGGGGATCTCGGCGGCGACGACGGGCTTGATCGTGCCGTCGTCGATCCCGGCGCGCAGCGGGGTAACCCACTCGTCGAGCGATCCGCGGTCGTCCCACAGCCGCAGCATGTTCAGGCCGATCACGGCCTTGCTCTCGCTCATCTGGTCGATCAGGTTGAACCCGCGGATCATCCGCAGCGCCTGGGGCACCGCCGCACGCAGGTTGCGCTTCTCGCCCGCGACCACCGACGAGGCACCGAAGGCGATCACCCGACCGCCGGCGCGCAGCATGCCGTAGCTGCGCCGCAGCGACTCGCCGCCGACCGCGTCGAGGATCACGTCGAACGGCGGCAGCCCGCGCTCCCAGCCCTTCTGCCGGTAGTCGACCGCGTGCTCCACGCCCTGCGCGCGGATCGCGTCGTGCTTGGCCGGCGAGGCCGTGCCCCAGATCTCTACTCCGTGGGGGACGGCCAACTGGGTCGCGGCGATCCCGACGCCCCCCGCGGCGGCGTGGATCAGCACCCGCTCGCCGGGTCGCAGCGAGCCGTAGCCGTAGAGGCCGGCCCAGGCGGTCGCGTAGTTGACGGGGATCGCCGCGCCCTGGGCGAAGCTCAGGTGGTCCGGCAGCGGGTTGACGTCGGCCGCCGAGACCGTGACCCGCTCGGCGTAGCCGCCGAACCTCGTGCCGGCGAAGACCCGGTCGCCGACGGCCAGATCCTGGACGGCGGAGCCGATCGCCTCGACCGTGCCGGCGACCTCGTAGCCGACCACCGCGGGCAGCGGCGGAGCGTCGGCGTAGAGGCCCAGCCGCGCCATCACGTCGGCGAAGTTGACGCCCGCCGCGTGGACCTTGACGGTGACCTGGTCCGCAGTCGGCGCCGGGGGATCGGGACGCTGGTCGACGGTCAGGACGTCGAACGCCCCGGTACGGGGGATGGCAACTACGCGCATACGGACGCTCCGCTCGATTCGAACCGGTGTACACCGGCTACGGGGAAGAACGCTATTCGATCGCCGGGACCGAGGCGTGAATCGCCGCGACGGACGCGTCGAGGTTGAGCACGTGATGCGTGTCGATCCTCGACGGCGATCTCGACTCAGTCCGCGCCGTGCCGCGTGACCACGAGCCCGCCCGGTACGGACGCGGGAACCGGATCCGCCGTGACCGTGCCGTCCAGCCGACGGTGGAAGGCGTTGGCGACGCGCTCGGCGTGGCGCTTGGCCTCGTCGGCGACCGGACCCTCGAACTGCTCGTCGACCGACATGTTCCAGAGCGTCAGCCACCGGACGAAGTGGCCGGCCCGCAGCGTCGCCCGGCGGTTGAGGTTGGCGTGCACCCCGAACGCTCCGCCGCCGTAGGTGCCGGCCCCGAGCAGCATCGTCTCCCAGAACGACGTGATCACCGGCACGTGCTCCTCCAGGTCGAGCTTCGCGACGTCCGTGAAGAGGAAGCCGATCACCGGATCGACCAGCGCCCGGCCGTAGAACGCGCGGACCAGGCGCTCGCAGTCGGCGCGGTCGCGGATGTCGTGTCGCGCGGGCCCGTCGCTCATACGCCGATCATCGCAGTCGGCGCCGCCGATCTCGTCCCGGGCGAACGTCGGTTCGGGTCCCGGGGAACGGGTAAGCGGTGACCACAAGCATCCGGCCGATCGACTGCGGTCGGCACAGCATCGCGGTTCGCCGGACAATCACCGGCGGGAACGAAGAGGACCTTGGCGACCGATCCCCTGCACAGCACCGACGCACGACCCGGCTTCGCCCGCACGCTACGGGCGATGCCCCCGCCCGTCGACCGCCCGCGAGCCGGCGTGCTCGAGGCGATCGGCGGTACCCCGCTGGTGCGACTCGAACGGGCGTTCTCCGGGTTTCCGATCGACGTCTGGGCGAAGCTCGAGGAGACCAATCCCGGGGGCAGCGTCAAGGCCCGGGCGGCGACGTCGATGCTGCGGGCCGCGCTCGATGACGGTCGGGTCCGTCCCGGAGGCACCGTCGTCGAATCGAGCTCGGGCAACATGGGCGTCGGCCTGGCACAGGCCTGCCGGTACCTCGACCTGCGCTTCGTCTGCGTCGTCGACAGCCGCACGTGCGAGTCGAAGCGCCGTCTGATGCAGGCTTACGGCGCCGAGGTCCTGCTGATCACGGAGCCCGATCCCGAGACCGGAGACCTGCTGACCGCGCGACTCAATGCGGTGGCCGCGATCGTCCGCGAGACCCCCGGCGCGTTCTGGCCCGACCAATACGCCAACGCCGCCAACGCCGCGGCCCACGCGACCGGCACGATGCGCGAGATCGACGCGGCCCTCGACGGCGAGGTCGACTACGTCTTCGTCGCCACGAGCACCGGGGGCACGCTGCGCGGGTGCCACGACTACCTGCGCGAGAACGGGCGGACGACCACCTTGGTCGCGGTCGACGCGGAGGGCAGCGTGCTGTTCGGCGGCACCCGCGGCCGGCGGTTGCTGCCGGGCTTCGGCGCCGGGATCGAGACGCGGCTCTCGCAGCCGGCCGTCTTCGACCGACTGGAACGGGTGTCCGACCTGGACTGCGTGGTCGGCTGCCGTCGTCTGGTCGAGCGCGAGGCGGTGCTGGCCGGCGCGTCGTCCGGCGGACTCGTCACCGCGCTCGAGCGCCTGGCGCCGACGATGGCCGCGGGCAGCCGCTGCGCGCTGGTCTGCGCCGACGGCGGCACCGCCTACCTCGACACGGTCTACGACGACGAGTGGGTCGCCGAGCAGCTGGCCTGCGATACGGCCGAGCTGGCCCGTCGGGTGGCGCGCGCGTGACGGAAGCGGAGCGCGGTCTGCGCGTGGCGATCGTCGGTGCCGGCCCGCGCGGACTGTTCGCGCTGGAGCGCCTGACCGGTCACGCGGCGCGCTCGGCGGTGCCGTTGACCGTCGACGTCTACGACCCGACGCCGGTTCCGGGGGCGGGACCGGTCTACGACCCGGATCAGCCGTCGTTCCTGCGGATGAATCTCGTCGCCCGACACGTCGATGCGTGGTGGCCGGATCACGGGGCCGTTCCCACCGAGCTGCGCCTGCCGTTCGTCCGCTGGTGCGCCGAGTACGGACGCCGGGTGGGGGAGGACGACGGCCTCGCCGAGTACCCGGCCGACGACGACTACGTGCCGCGCGCGTTGGTCGGGCGGTACCTGCGCGACGCCTTCGCGCTGGTCGAGCGGTCCGCGCCGCCGAGCGTGCGGTTGCGGGTTCGACGGGCGGCGGTCACCGCGATCGAGCCCGCCGACGAGCGCTGGCGTGTGGTCTCAGACGGCGGCGACGCGCGGAGCTACGACGAGTTGCTGGTCACCGGCGGACACCGGTCCTCCGACCGGCGCGCGCTCCGTCACGGATGGACGTACGCCGCACCGCTCGTGCCGGGCGTATTCCCGGTGGCGCGGTGGCTCACGCTCGACCGCGTTCCGCCCGGCGCGTCCGTCGCCCTGCGCGGCCTGGCGCTGACCGCGATCGACGCGATCCTGGCGCTGACCGAGGGGCGCGGGGGACGGTTCGTCGCGGGCGCGTCACCGAGCGGGCTGCGCTACGTCACGGGTCGCGTCCCGGACGTCACGATCTTCCCGTACTCGCGCTCGGGACGGCCGATGCGGCCGAAGCCGAACGGTACGATCGCCGCGCCGATCGAGCGACGCCTCGCAGGCGTCGTCGCCGCGGCCGCGGCGCAGATCCCGACCGACCCGGACGGCCCGAAGGCCGTGACCGCCCTGGTCCGCTCCGTCGGTGCGGTCGCCGACGCCGTGCTCGCCGTCGGGGGCGCTGCGCCGGCCGAGCACGATCGTCTGGACGACTGGTGCGTGGCCCTGACCGCCGGGGCGCCCGGGCCGAGCGACCGTTCACCCGCCGAGGAGCTGGCACGAGGGTACGCGGTCGCGGTCGGGGCGATGCCGTTCGATGCCGAGGCCGCTCTCGGCCTCGCCTGGCGACTGCTCTACTCGGCGGTCGTGAAGCGGTTCTCGGGCGCTCCGCTCGGCCCCGTCGGTTGGGCCGGGTTCCGGGCGCTCGCGGCGGAGCTGGAGCGCGTCGGGTTCGGTCCGAGCCCCGAGAACATCGCCAAGCTGGTCGCGTTGGTCGACGCCGGGGTGGTCGTGCTCGATCACACGACGGGCGGCCGCTTGGTCGACCGCGAGGACACGACCGAGCTGCACTCGGACGCCGGTTCGGTCGCCGTCGGCTGCGTCGTCGACGCCGTGCTGCCGGGGCCCGGCGTCGACCGGGACGGCGAGACCCCGCTCGAGCGGCTGGTCGCTGCCGGAGCGGTCACCGTGGCCGTCGGCCAGCGCGGCGTCCAGGTCGATCCCGTCGACGCCTCGGCCTCCGACGCCGACGGACGCCGGATTCCCGGCCTGGCCGCGGTCGGGCGCCACACCGAGGACGCGACGATCGGCAACGACACGCTCAACCGCGCCCTGCACCCGCAGGTCGACCGCTGGGCGGCGCGGGTCGTCGGGCGCGCGGCATCCGCGGGAGACGGGCGGGCCACCGTCCCGGTCGCGGTCGGGGAGGATGAAGAGCGATGAGCGACGCGACCGCTACGTCCCCCTCGCTGCGCGCCGGTCTGCGCGGGGTCGCCCCGCTGGACGGCCGGATCGAGCCGTGGATGGCCGCGCTCGGCGACGACCACGCCACGATCACTCAGGCGTTCGAGCGCTTCGGGTCGCCGGTCAACCTGCTGGAGCCGACGGCGCTCGGCCGCAACGCGGGGGAGCTGACCAACGCTGCGCGCGAGGCCGGCGTCGACGACGTCCGGGTCTTCTTCGCCCGCAAGGCGAACAAGGCGCTGGCCTTCGTCGACGAGGCCCGTGGACTCGACCTCGGAGTCGACGTCGCGGGCGAGCGCGAGCTGCGCCAGACCCTCGACCGTGGGGTCGCGCCGGAGCGGATCGTCGTGACCGCGGCGGTCAAGCCCCGGCCGCTGCTCGAGCTCTGCGTGACCTCCGGCGTGACGATCGTGATCGACAACGCCGACGAGCTGGCGCTGCTCGCCGACGTCGCGGCGGCGGCCGGGAGCGGCCCGGCGGTGCCGATCGCGGTCCGCCTGGCGTCCGATCTCGGGCCGGACCGTCTGCCGACCCGGTTCGGCCTGACCGAGCCGGAGGCGTTGGAGCTGGTCGACCGCTACGCGCGTGCGGCCGGCGACGAACCCGCGACGAACGCGAGCGGGGAAGCCAGCTCTGCGATGGGCGGGGGCGGGGGAGCTCGTTCGGGGGCGGGGGAGCCCGTGCGGACGACTCGTCCCCTCCACATCACGGGCGTCCACTTCCACCTCGACGGCTACGCCGCCGCCGACCGCATGACCGCGCTGCGGCAGGCGCTCGCCTTCGTCGACGCGCTCGTCGATCGCGGCCACGCGCCGACGTTCGTCGACATCGGCGGCGGGATCCCGATGCGCTACCTCGACGACGCCGACCAGTGGGACGCCTTCTGGGCGGCCCACTGCGACGGTCTGCTGGACGGCGATCCGCTGACCTACGACGGCCACGGCCTGGGCCTGACCGTCCACGACGGCGCGATCATCGGTCGCCCCAACGTCTACCCGGCCGCACAGCCGCTGATCCGCGGCGCATGGCTGCGGCAGGTGCTCGAGGCTCCGGCGGCCACCGAGGCGGCGGCGAAGCAGGCGACCGCCGGTGCGCCAGGGGCGGGGGCGACAGCGGAGGAAGCCACCGGTGAGGCGTCACCTGGCTCCGCGCCGACCCGCGAGCCGCAGAGGCTGGTCCCGACGATCGCCGAGGCCCTCAACGCCCGCGGCCTGCAGCTGCGCTGCGAGCCCGGGCGCTCGCTGCTCGACGGCTGCGGCGTCACGGCGGCCCAGGTCGTCCAGCGCAAGCAGCGCCGCGACGGGACGTGGCTGATCGGCCTGGCGATGAACCGGACCCAGTGCCGTTCGACCGCCGACGACCTGCTGGTCGACCCGTTGCTGCTGCCGACCGGGTCGAGCCAGGCCGGGAGCGGCGACGAGACCGGTCCGATCGAGGGCTACCTGGTCGGGGCCTACTGCATCGAGCGCGAGCTGCTGACGTGGCGGCGGATGACGTTCCCGCAGGGAGTGCGGGTCGGCGACACGGTGGTCTTCCCGAACACCGCCGGGTACCACATGCACATCCTCGAGAGCGCTTCGCACCAGATCCCGCTGGCCCGCAACGTGGTGGTCGACGCGACCGACCACGCCCTGACGCTCGACGCGATCGACGTCTAGGAAACGCCGGTTTGCCCGCCTGACGCGGGCAAACCACGACCGGCGCGGCTAGGCGTCCTCTTTCAGCGTGTGCGCGACCAGCGCGTTGGCGTGGCCGTGGCCGAGCCCGTGCTCGTCCTTCAACCAGCCGACGATCTCCATGTGCCTGGTCAGGCCGCACGAGCGGATCAGCGATTGCCAGTGCTCGATCGGCTGGCCGTACTTCTTCTCGATCGACGGGAAGTACGACGCGGGGCCCTTCGGGGTGTTGCTCATCGGATGGAGTCCTCCTGGTGGTGGTCGGGACGGTCTTGTCGTACCGGAGACCACGCGCGACGCGGTTTCTCATCGCCGGGATCGGCGTTCCGGGAAACGCCGGCTTGCTCGCATGACGGGGCCGAACTGCGATGCCTACGGCCCCCGCGACGCTCCGACCGCCGGCCTTCGGGCGTCGTCGGACGCAGGGGCGGGTCCGCACCACGTCGGCTCCGAGGCTCTAGCCCGGTCGTCGGTCCCCGGCGTAGGATGCCCCGTATGCGGCGTACGACTTCCTCATCGGACTCCTCCCTCCGGCCGTTCGTCGCCGGGGTGGCCGCCACGATCGGCGCGCGCATCGTGCTGCGTCGCGCGTTGCTGCTCAAGCTGCGACGGGACGTCACGCGACTCAACGCCGGGGACTACCGCCCGTTCCTAGCCGGCTTCGCCGACGACGCGGTGCTGCGCTTCGCGCCCGGGGAGCACCGGTGGGCGGGCGACCATCGGGGCAAGCCGGCGATCGACCGGTTCTTCCGGATGTTCGTCGCCGCGCGTCTCCAGGGCCAGATCCGCGACCTGTGGATCGGCGGTCCTCTCTGGGCGATGACGATCGTCGCGCGGTTCGACGACCGCGCCGAGGGACCGAACGGCGAGCAGCTCTACGCCAACCGGACCGCGATCGTGGCACGCACGCGGTGGGGGCGGATCGTCGAGCAGCAGGACTTCTACGAGGACACCGTGCGGATGGCGGACTTCGACCGCCGGTTGCGCGAGCTCGGGATCGACGCCGAGCCGGCGTAGTCAGCGGGCCGGCCGGGAGCTGATGCCGGTCGCGGTGTTGACGGACCCATGACCGCGTCGGCATCGGCCGGACGCGCTAGGCGGGCACCGGCCCGCCGAGCAGCACGATCGTCACGCCGATCACGCCGCCCGCAAGCAACGTGGTGATCACGCTGGCGCGCAGCACCAGCAATGCCGGGAACGCCGCCGCCAGCAGGACCACCTGCCAGGTCTCGGAGAGCGCGAGCGCGAGCGGGACCGCCGCGCCGAGGATCGCGCCGATCGCCGCCGGACCGGCGCCGTCGAGGAAGGCCCGGAGCCCCTCGTTCCGCCGCAACCGCTCGAACCGCGGGGCCAGCCCGAGAACCAGGGCGAACGACGGAGCGAACGCGACCACGGCCGCCAGCACCGCGCCACCGAGTCCGTGGGCGGCATAGCCGACCGCCGACACCGTGTGGACGACCGGACCGGGGGTGACCTGGCCGAGCGCGACCGCGTCGAGGAACCGCGCGTCGGTCATCCAGCCGTAGCGATCGACCGCGTCGGCCTGCATCAGCGGGATGATCACGAAGCCGCTGCCGTAGGAGAGCGCGCCGACCTTGAACGCGGTCCAGGCGAGCGCTCCGACGCCGCCGGCCGACCCGAGCGCCGCGACGAGCATCAGCGGCCAGGCGTGGACCTGCAGCCGCCCGGACGCCCGCCGCGGAATCGGAAGCCGTCCCCGCGGACGCCGCACCAGCAGCTCGATCACGCCGCAGGCGACCAGGACGACGACCAGCCAGGTGCCGACGAGCACCGTCGCGACCACCCCGGCGACCGCATAGGCCAGCCAGCGCGACCGACGGTGGCCCACGGTGCGACGCCAACTCGGCCGAATCAGGTCCCAGCCGGCGTGGACGGCGACCGCCGCGACCACCGCACCGGCCCCCGCACCGGCGCCGCGTACCCAGAGCGGGGGAGCGGACGACAGGAAGAGCGCCGCCAGGGCGATCATCAGCACCAGACCGGGCAGCACGAACGCCAACCCGCCGAGCAGGCCGCCGGCCAGGCCGCGGACCCGCCACGCGCTCAGGATCGCCAGCTGGCTCGACGCGGGACCCGGCAGCAGGTTGGTGAAGGCGATCGCGTCCTCGAACGCGTCGTCGTCGATCCAGCGACGCCGGTCGACGCAGAGCTCGCGCAGCATCGCCAGGTGGACCGGCGGTCCGCCGAAGCCCAGGCAGCCGATCCGGCCCCATTCGCGGACGACGGTCGCCAGCGGAACGTGCGGTCGCACGTCGCTCGTCGGGTCGTCGGTCTGCGGCGTCATCGGTCCGCGACACGATACGACCGTCGGGCGCGCGTGATGTGTCGCACGGGTGTCCCAGCGCGCAGGGAGGGAAAAAGCCGAACCCCAACGTCCCCGTCCTCCCACCGATGGGGGAAGGAGAGGCGGCCGATGAGTTCTTGCCGCCCCCGGCGTCTGAGGGGCATGAGCGCTTCAACCGCAACCTCCATGAACAACATCGGCGTCGCGATGTTCTCCGTCTCCGACGTCGATGCGTCGATCGCCTTCTACACCGAGAAGCTCGGCTTCGAGCTGCGTGCCGACCTCCGGTTCGGAGAGAACGGCGAGCACCGGTGGGTCGAAGTCGCGCCGCGCGGCTCAACCGCCCGCCTGGCGCTGAACCCGCCGATGGACGGTCAGCCCGGCGGCGGGGCGATCGGCGTCGAGGCGACCGACGTGCTCGGGGAGCACGCCCGCCTGACCGCAATCGGCGGCATCGACCTGGATCCGGTGCCGGGGACGACCCCGGGGGCACCGCTGCTGTTCATGATGCGCGATCCCGACGGCAACAACCTCGCGATCGTCGAACCCGACCCCGAGGTGTAGCCATGTGCCGCAACATCCACACGCTCCACAACTTCGCACCGCCCGCGACCGAGGACGAGGTCCGCGCCGCGGCGCTGCAGTACGTCCGCAAGATCAGCGGCTCGACGTCGCCGTCGCAGGCGAACGCGGAGGCCTTCGAGCACGCGGTCGACGAGATCGCCCGCGTCACCAACGAACTGCTCGACGGGTTGGTCACCACCGCCCCGCCGAAGGACCGCGAGGTCGAGGCGGCCAAGGCCAAGGCGCGGTCCGCAAAGCGGTTCGCCACCGCCGCGAATTAGGACCGATATGCCCGAATCCCCCCGTCTGCAAGCCGTCCGCGCCAACTATGCGGCCTACGAGCACGAGGACCGGGAGGCGATCGAGCGGCTGCTGAGCCACGACCTCGTGTTCTCGGCGCCGCCCGACGTCGGCATCGATCGTGCGACCTACTTCGAGCGCTGCTGGGCGAACGCCGGGCACATCCAGGCGTACTCCTTCGTTCGCATGGCCGAGGTCGGCGACGAGGTGCTCGTGACCTACGAGGCCACCCGCACCGACGGCTCGCGCTTCCGCAACAGCGAGATCTTCGGCTTCGCCGGCGACCGGATCGACCGGATCGAGGTCTACTTCGGGTGGAACCTGGAGGACTGAGGGCGCCGCTCGACGAACCACACGTCCGTCCGCGAGACTCGAGTGATGTCCGGCGTGCGCGCGGTACCCAACCTCGAGGCGGAGTCGATCCAGGCCACCGCCGCGTTCTACGTGGCCGTGCTCGGGTTCGAGGTCGCAATGGACCAGGGCTGGATCGTGACGCTGGTCGATCCGGAGCGTCCGAGCGTCCAGCTGAGCCTGTTGACCCACGACGCCACGGCCCCGACCGTCGCCGCCGCCTCGATCGAGGTCACCGACGTCGACGCGGCGCACGCTGCGGCCGTGGCCCTCGGCGCCGAGATCGTCCACCCGCTGACCGACGAGCCGTGGGGCGTGCGGCGGTTCTTCCTGCGCGACCCGGACGGCAACGTCGTCAACGTCCTGACGCACCAAACGGCCGAGGCCGACCGGGGGACCCGGGCAGCCGGCAACGAGGGGGCGGACGACGGCCACCCGGCGACCCAAGCACCCGAAGACGACCGCGCGACGTTCGCGCCCGGCGTCGCCCCGGACCCGAACCGCGTCGTCAAGGGCTTCGTCCCGCCCGTCGTCCTCGAGCGCGACGGCATCCGGGTCGTCCCGTTGACCGCCGACCACGCGCCGGGACTGGCGGCCGCTGCGGCGGACGGCGAGCTCTGGAAGCTCCACGTCACGTCGGTGCCGGAACCGGGGGACGAGCGGGCGTACGTCGCGCGGGCGCACGCGATGCCCGATCGGGTGCCGTTCGCCGTGCTGGACGCGTCAGGGACCGTGATCGGCTCCACCAGCTACCACGACATCCTGCCGGAGCCGCGCAAGGTCTCGATCGGCTACACGTGGTACGCCGCGCGACACCAGCGGACCGGCCTCAACACGACCTGCAAGCTGCTCCTGCTGGGCCACGCCTTCGAGCAGCTTGAGTGCCGAACCGTCGGCTGGTGGACCGACGGAGAGAACTTCGCGTCGCAACGGGCGATCGAACGGCTCGGGGCCCGCAAGGACGGCACGATCCGCGGCAACGCGGTTCGCCGCGACGGCACCGTCCGCGACACGGTGATGTTCAGCCTGACCGCCGACGAGTGGCCCGCGGCGCGGGACCGCCTGGAGCGACGCCTGGCCGCGGGCGGTCACGAGGCCTGATCGCTCAGGGTCGGTCGTCGGTCATCACGTCGACCGTGGTCCCGGCGGGCGCGAGCACCACGGCCTTGCCGCGGTAGAGCACCTGGTAGATGTCCCCGGCCGGCGGCAGGCCCGCCCGCTTGCGGTTCTCGCTGGTTCCCGAGATCACGCGGCCCAGCTTGCAGCCGGCCGCGGCCAGGAAGGTCGCCGCGTCGACGCGGGGCACCGGAACGCTGCGGGTCACGCCCGGGTTGCAGTCGCCGACGTGCTGGACGACACGGGTGGGAGCGCCGACCGCGGTCGGTCCCGCGGCCAGCGACGCGGATCCTGCGGTGCTGGCCGCGTTGACGGCGATCCGGGTACAGGCCGCGCCGGTCGCGTGCGAGAAGCTGGAGACCTGGATGCCCGCCTGCGCGAGCGACGTCAGTGGGGAGTCCTCGAGCTTGCAGGTGCCGCCACGCCCGCCGATGCCCTCGACCACGCGGTTGCCGGTGATCGGGGCACTCGACGCGATGTGCGCCGCGGTGACCGCCAACCCGACGTGGGTGCCCTCGACGGCGGTGGCGCCGAACAGCGACCGGGCGAAGACGGGCCGCTGCATCGCCAGCCGTCGGTAGCTGCCCGAGCCCTCCTGGGCCCAGATGCAGACCCGGTTGACGCCGCTGCCGAACCGCGCCCAGCCCGTGGCCGCGAAGTACGAGGACCGCACCCCCTGCCGCGTGGCCATGCCGAGCCGGCGCCGATCCGCCGACGACGGACGTGTGGGACAGCGCTTCCCGGACTTGAACCGCGCCGCCAGCCGCACCGTGCTCGCCGACGAGGAGCGACGTTTGTAGGTGATCGTCACGTCGAGCCGGCGGTTCGCCAGGAAGCTCGCGGTGCTGATGCCCTTCTCGGTGGCGACCAGCACCGCCTTGCCGCGGGCGGGGGTGGCGCCCGCGGTCTGCGCTTGGGCGGTAGCCGGGACGGCGAGCGCCAGCAGCAGGGCGAGGGACGTTGGGAGAGCACGATCCATGCTCGTCCTATGCCCCGGAAAGCGCCACCGGAAGCGGCACTCCGCGACGAACCACCGTCGCGGAGTACCCACAGGTCCGGCGCTAGGCCGTGGCGGGTTCCACCGGGGCCGTTCCCGAGGACTCCTCGGCGTCCTCGGCCGTCAACGGCTTGGCGATGTTCTCCAGGCTCTGTCGCTCGGCCTTGACCGCGAAGAAGATCGCCACGATGCCGGCGATGATCATCAGCACGGCGCCGATCGAGAAGGCGATCGCGACCTTCGAGGTCTCGCCGCTCTCGACCATCCGCGAGAACACCTGCGGACCGGTAATGCCACCGACCGCGGTACCGATCGCGTAGAAGAACGCGATCGCCATCGCCCGCGTCTCCATCGGGAAGACCTCGGAGACCGTCAGGTACGCCGAGCTCGCGCCCGTCGAGGCGAAGAACAGCACGACGCACCAGCAGAGCGTCATCGTCGTCGCGTTCAGAACGTCGGCCTGGAAGAGCGCCGCGGTGCCGAGCAGCAGGAAGCCCGACAGCAGGTAGGTGCTGGAGATCATCACGCGTCGGCCGAGCGAGTCGAACAGGCCGCCCATCAGCAGCGGCCCGAGGAAGTTGCCCATCGCGATCGCCGCGTAGTAGTAGCCGGTCTGCCCGCTCGGGACGTCGAAGAAGTCGATCAGGATCGTCGCGTAGCCGAAGGTGATCGCGTTGTAGAGGAACGCCTGACCGACGAAGAGCGAGAAGCCGAGGATCGTGCGCTTGGGGTAGCGCTTGATCATCGTGCGGGCGATCTCGCCGAAGCCGATCGACCGCCGCTGGCGGATCGTGATCGTCTCGTCGACCGGATCCAGCTTGCGCCCGATCGATTTCTCGACCTGCCGCTCGATGTCGTCGATCAGCGCGTTCGCCTCGTCCTCACGACCGTGGATGAACAGCCAACGGGGGCTCTCGGGCACGTGACGACGGACGAGCAGCACGGCGAAGCCGAGCAGGACGCCCAGGCCGAACGCCAGCCGCCAGCCGACGTCCTTGGCGAACAGCGACTCGTTGAGCATCACGATCGACAGCAGCGATCCGCCGACGGCGCCGAGCCAGAAGCTGCCGTTGATGATCAGGTCGACGCGTCCACGGACCCGGCTGGGGATCAGCTCGTCGATCGCGGAGTTGATCGCCGCGTACTCGCCGCCGATGCCGAAGCCGGTGATGAAGCGGCAGACGAAGAACCACAGCGGGTTCATCGAGAACGCCGTCAGCGCGGTACCGGTCAGGTACACGATCAGCGTGATGATGAAGAGCTTCTTGCGGCCGTAGAGATCGGTCAGACGGCCGAAGAAGAGCGCACCGATACAGGCGCCCGCGACGTAGATCGACGCCGCCATGCCCGTGATCTGGGCGGCGCTGATGTCCAGGCCGCTGCCGTCCTCGGCGATCCGTCCGCCGACGTTGCCGACCATCGTGACCTCGAGCCCATCGAGGATCCAAACGGTTCCCAGGCCGATCACGATCATCCAGTGCCAGCGGGACCACGGCAGGCGATCGAGGCGGGCGGCGACGTCCGTCTTGATCGTGCCGGTCTGCACCGCGCTGCTCATGATTCACCGCCGGGGTCGCGTGTCATGGCACGCGTTTACCCCGGCGGGGGTCACCAATCACCACGATCGTGTCCGATGGCGTAGCGGTCCCGCTCAGACCGGCGCGCCGGGGTCGGCGCGCTGGTCTGGTGCCACCCTCAGACGCGGATGACCGGTGCCGACGCCGCTTCCGCGGTCGTCTGCAGCATCTCGGCCGCCAGGAACGACAGCTCCAGCGACTGCTGCGTGTTCAGGCGCGGGTCGCAGGCCGTCTCGTAGCGCAGGCCGAGCTGGTCGTCGGAGATCTCCTGCGCACCGCCGAGGCACTCGGTGACGTCCTCGCCGGTGTTCTCGACGTGGATCCCGCCCGGGTGGGTGCCGAGCGAACGGTGGACCTCGAAGAAGCCCTTGACCTCGTCGACGACGCGGTCGAAGTGGCGCGTCTTGTGACCGCTCGGCGACGTCTCGGTGTTGCCGTGCATCGGGTCGCACTGCCAGACCGGCGTGTGGCCCGAGTCGCGGACGGCCTCGACGATCGACGGCAGGACGTCGCGGACCTTGTCGTTGCCCATCCGGGCGACCAGCGTGACGCGGCCGTCGACCTTGTCCGGGTCGAGCGCCTTCAGCAGCGCGATCGCGTCGTCGGGCGACGTCGTCGGCCCGAGCTTGACCCCGGTCGGGTTGGCGGTCAGGGCCGCGAAGGCGACGTGCGCGCCGTCGAGCTGACGGGTCCGCTCGCCGATCCACTGCAGGTGCGCGGACAGGTTGTAGAGGCGGTCGTTCTCGAGCCGCAGCAGCGCGCGCTCGTAGTCGAGCACCAGCAGTTCGTGGCTGGAGTACATCTCGACCGTGCGCAGCGAGCTGTCGTCGACCCCGGCGGCGGACATGAACCGCAGGCTGCGGTCGATGTCACGGGCAACCCGCTCGTAGCGCGCACCTGCCGGCGAGTTGGCCACGAAGTCCATGTTCCACTCGTGGACGTTGTGCAGGTCCGCGTCGCCGGAGCTGCTGATCGCCCGGACCATGTTCATCGCCGCGGACGCGTTGGCGTAGGCGCGGAGCATGCGGACCGGGTCGGGACGGCGGATGTCGGGATCCGCCTCGATCCCGTTGACCATGTCGCCGCGGTAGGAGGGGAGGCCCTGGGCGTCGACGTCGGAGCTGCGCGGCTTGGCGTACTGGCCCGCGATCCGCGCCACCTTGACGACCGGCATCGCGGTGCCGTAGGTCAGCGTGACGGCCATCTGCAGCAGCGTGCGGATCGTGCCGCGCAGGTGCGCCTCGGTGTTGTCGACGAAGGTCTCGGCGCAGTCGCCGCCCTGCAGCAGGAACGCCTCGCCGCGTGCGACCTGGCCGAGCTTCTCCTGGAGCCGATCGACCTCGGCCGGCAGCGTGATCGGCGGTACGGCCTCGAGCAGCGTTCGCACCTTGGCCGTGTAGTCCGCGTCGGGCCACGACGGCTGCTGCAACGCTGGCCGGGCGAGCGCGTCGTCGAGCGCTGTACGGAGCGCCGGGGGCAGGGGCGGCAGAACGGGAAGCGAGTCCGCCGGGATGTCGATCGTCCAGTTCACTCCTCCAGACTACGCAGATACTGCGCGCATCTGCGTGCAAACAGGCGATTTCCAGACGAAGTCACGGGCGATCCCGACGATCTCCCGGGCGATCCGGCGAATCGGCCCAATCCCGGCGAGAGAATCGCCACTATCGACGTCGTGGCCGCCGCCCCGGTGCGGCGGCCGGACGACGGTCAGCGCTTCAGGGTCACGGTGCGGGTCGCCTTGCCCGCCTTGCCGAGGTCGACCTCGACGACGACCTTCGCGCCCTTCGTGGTCACGCGACCGCGGTTCTTCGCCGCGACCTCGAGCCGTACGGTGGCCTTGCCACCCGCCTTGATCGAGACCGACCCACGAGCGAGCACGCGCTTCTTCAGCTTCACGCGCACGGTGCCCTTGCAACGGCTGGCCTGCTCGCAGCG